>Ga0209232_1000162_pt1 | contig 43049 bp, 46 predicted proteins | sample ETNvirenome_2_60_FD_184066 | JGI IMG/M metagenome (GOLD analysis project Ga0209232, IMG submission 184066) | Marine viral communities from the Pacific Ocean - ETNP_2_60 (SPAdes) (version 2) | ecosystem: Environmental > Aquatic > Marine > Oceanic | place: Pacific Ocean | collected 2013-06-22
ATCTGGCAATGGCTCAAAGTTGAAACCTGTTACGTCCTCGTACTTGGCGGTTTCGTTACAGTACTCTATCATGACATCGTAAGCCTGTTCCAGATCTTCGACTTCAATGACATCTTCAAACGTCACTTTAACTTTCATCTGGCAATGGCTCCTTTCCATATTCAAGGAAGTGCATATGCTGCTTCGCATATTGATAAATCTTGTTCATCGCCTTCTTAACCTCCTCTCTTTCTTGATAAGCTTTATCCCAAGCTTCATCGCCAAGAGGGTAGTAATCTCTCTGATGAAAGTCTGTATCAAAAAGGAGCTTAATTTGCGCCTCGCTTACTGCTTCAAACAATTCATTGTATTGTCTGCGTAGACTAGTCTCTCCCGATCCATTCATGTGGATGCAGGGCATTGTATATTCTTTAATCATAATCTTTCTGAATCGTATCGTCGGATCAAAACAAAACCCAACTCTTTAAGTGCTTCGATGTCACTACTTGTTAAACTTTTTCTTCCTGTTAGTTTCCTTATAGAGTTCCTAACAGATTCCTCTTTTACATAAGTAAGTTCATTACCCCAAACTTCTTTTCTTATTACTTCTATAGTCATTATATAAATTTGTTGTAGCCTTTCGGGTGAATTTGAGTAAAGCCTAACTGTCTAAATGTATCAGCTAACTCAATCGCTGCGTGTGTCGAGACAGGAATGCGGGTTTGCTGCTTATTAAAATCCCACTCAAAGGAATATTCTAAGCCTTTATAGCCATCCTCTTCCCTTCGGACACTAAAGGTCTTGTTGAAGTGTCCTGTTAATTTTATTGTTGGTGTTTCCTGTTCCATAACGAGAGTATTCTGACAGAATTTGATTTTAGGACAAGCCTTTTTTAATGTTTTTTTAATTTAAAAAAAATCTTCATAAACCACTGAACGATAGTGAGTTATGGGCCTCGGCCCCGCCCCCGCCCGTAACTCATTGATGCTCAACGACTTACAGCGTTTTTTATTACTACAAAAGAAAAACCTCGCCCCCACGGATGACTTTAGCACTTTCCGAGGAGACGAGGTTAGCTATCGACCACGATGAAAATTAAAAGGCCATCTTGACAAGATGCACAACGCCGACAAGTGAGATTAGCCCTGACAAAAGCAGAATGCAAGTGAAAACCACATTCTCAAAAAAAGTTCTATCCTGTTCTTTCATGATAAGAAGCCCCCCTTTCGGGGGGCGTTATAGGCTAGGCAGATAAAACGAGTGCGGAAGCGCGATCCTCCTCAGTGATCAAGGAAGGGTTTGCAACCCTGTCAAGAATGCCTTGGGTTTGCATTGTCATGCGTGGGAGGTGCATGACATTGTTGGCAGTCAAATCCTTGTAGGATTCTGTGACAGCATTGAAGATATTCCAGAGTGTCCCGCGATGCTCATGGAAAGCTCCCTTTGTGCCGTCAACATCGACCCCACCATTCTGCACAAGATCCAAGAATTTTTCAATCTTGGTGGGCTTGATCAAACCAGCCTTGAGAAGTTTGTTGATTACCTCGACCTCATCAGCTTCGGTGTTCTTGTAAGTCTCAATCCGCTTGCCCTCATTGTCCCAAGTCTTTTGGATAGAACCGATAGCTTCGGCCATGACCAGAGGCAGATCTTGGAAAATGTTGCGGGTGTGCTTCCGTGACAGGGTAATGTCAGAAGAGAAGCAAAGGTTTTCACACACAAGCATAGAAGAACCAACTGCTACGGAGCTGGCAAACTTTTGATTGTGGGAGTTCCGAAGACCAAAGACAAGCTCGCGGTCAGTATTATCAAAGTCTGACTTGCGAATGGCAAAGCCAGAAAAGCAATTCATACCGTTCTCAGCAAGACCGTGCTCTTCCTGCACAATGTCGAATCCGCTGTGTTCAAGTTCGCGCTTGGCGATATCGACCAATTCGTGATGGTCAATCGGGAAGTGACGCGCACCCATAGGCTCAGGCTTTTCAACTTCCTTGAGTTGATCATAGCTGACTTTGTTGGATGAGTAGATTAGATTTTTCATAGTAGTAGTAGTAGTTTTTAGTTGGTTACTGTCAGAGAACTGCCTCTGAACTGGTGAGAGTCTAAACCATTTTTTTGTGAAGCGCAATACCTTTTTTGCATTAAAAGTGATTTTTTTTGCGCTAACAATGCCAAATATTTTTGCAAATAAACTTGACAACATCATTAAGAATAACAACAAATAAGCCAAATATATGGGGCGGTTTGCCAATCCTTATAAGGCGCTGAGTATCAGTCATTTACCATTACAAAAAAACCTCGTAAGTCACTGATTATCAACGACTTACGGGCCGGGGCCGGGGGCTTCCCCGTAACTCCTTGACGCTCAACGAGTTACAGCGATTTTTTTTATTTAATTTTTTTCTTTACAGTAAAGAAAAACCGCCAGCCTCCGAAGAGACTGACGGGATCATGTCAACAAAAATTTTTACTTTCCGTAAATCATGCGGAGTTCGCAGGAAGCCTCGTCCACGATTTCCGCAGTCACGCCCTGCGGATTCTTGCATGCCTCCGCGATACCCTTACGGACGATGCGTTTTAACTTCCGCATGCGGAGCCACTCCTGAATGTGATAGGGAAACACAACAGGATATGTGATAAGCAAGATTACTTTGCCCATCATGCACTGACTTTTAAAATTGTGTAAGTTCATGGTGTTTTATTCTTTTCCAACAAGATCCTCAAGTTCATCGATAGCATCTTGAAATGTCGTGTAGGTATTTTCGTCGAGGTCAAATGCGTATTTTTGCTCTGCCCATTCGGCGTATTCAGGTGACACTTTTGTGTATGTGCGTTCTCCTGAAAAATCGTCGAATTCTTTCCACCCCATCATTCTATGTTCTTTACCACTCAACTGAGTAGCTGCTTGTGCGGCCAGTCAATTGATACTACAGTCAATCCGTAGTCTGGCATTTGGGTCTTGAGTTTTTGCAAACTCCAACAGTTCTGTGTTTGTTATGGTCATCGTATTGTTTTATTTGAAAACTTTTGCATTTTTAAGATCCTGCATTTCGCGGAACCATTCTTGCTGATCCTTCTGGAATTGTTTGGAGTCTTCTATAAACTGGCCGGATACTTCGACGGTTCTGTCAACCATCTTATCCCATCCTGCTTCTGCTTTTGCCATCGCTGCCAATGCTTCTTCTGTCGCGGTCATGTGGGAAGTATATCAGAAAACCCAGCGTGGTCAATACCCAAACACCCTTTTTTTTTCTTTTTTAATACTTTTTTTTTGAAGGAAAAGCTTGACTCTCTTCTTGTTTTTATTATAGAAAAAGCCCCCGTAACTCACTGATACTCAAGGACTTACGGGGCGGGGCGGGGGGCTTCCCCGCAACCCCTTGAACGCCAAGGGGTTACGAGTATTTTTTTTTATTTAGTAGGATCGTCGCAAGCAGGGCCGACATCCCCATAGCGTCCCTCAGAGTTAAAAAAGTCTGCGTCACACTCGCACAACCACCAGCGTGAGCGCCTTACCTTCCCCCGCTTGCCAGCCCATTCGGGGCCGCAAGCATTCTCCCAAGCTTCCTCGGGGGAGGCTCCGAAACCTTGATTCAACAGCTGAAGCCCAAAAGGGCAGGACTGCTTTTTAGAACGGACAACATAGTGTTTGGTAGTGCTGGACATGGGAGTAGAATAAACAAAAAGTGAGATACTAGCAAGACATTTTAAAATCTTTTTTATTCTGCATCATCATTTTGGATCTGCGCGAGAATCTCTTCAACTACTTCGTCCGTAGGGTTGAAGTTGCCAGCGCGAGGCCCATCGTCGAGCATGTCGCGCAAGTCAGTTTCATTCATAGGAGGGAGGGCATCAACAATAGGATTTTGAACTGTCATGGCGGGAGTATGGGTGAAAATTTACAAAGCGTCAAATTAAAAAACAAAAAAAACCCCTCCCGCTGTCTAGAAAAGCAGGAGAGGTTTGGATAGCCAACCTTGCTATTAACTAAGAGCAAACTTTTCGCTTAATGCGGAAACGTGCTTGCGCGTCCACTTTACATTGTCCACAAAGCTCTCAAACTTATCATCTTCAACCTCACCCATCCTTTCGGCTAGGTGTTGATGAACAAGACGTAAAGCATATTCAAGCATGATAGCCTGATCTTTAGTTTTAACTTCAATACGGACTGATTCAGTTGATTTAGGCATAAGTGAATTCTACGTTATAGTTTCTTGTCGTCAAGAGAAAAAAGCAAAAAGGTCATTAAGGTTAAAGACAAATAATTCAAATATATATCGCCAGATATATGGGGCCATTGATACTCAGTAAGTCACAGAGAAACCTAAAAAGAAAAAACGCTCTAAGTCACTGATACTCAACGAGTTACGGCCATCGGCCCCGCCCCCGCCCCTAACTCACTTATATTCAACGACTTACAGAGATTTTTTTATTAAAGTGAATTTTCGTCACGCCACAAAGAAACTTCCCATTTTCTTCGAAGCTCCAAACCTTTTCGGATTTTTCCCGCTGCCATTCTATATTGAGGCATGACCACCTCAACGCTTTTATAGTTTCCATTATTGAGTCTATTCTTTTTTTCACAGACCAATTTGCGTAGTGAGCCTTGACCACAGTTGAAAGTAAAACTTGTGAGTGATGCCAATTGGTTTTCAGTCAATGGAACTTTTACAATTCTCAACACATGATTTTTTGCGACAAGTAATTCTTCTTCTAACAGTTTTACTGCTTCGGCTTCTGTGATGGTGTCGCCCCATCTAACATTTTTGGTATGCCCATAGCCGATAGTCATGACTCCACCACTGCAACGATACGCTTTAGACTTAAAACTCTCGTAGTGTTTTACTTTAGAAAACATTTTATCCCAAGCAGAGATTTCTTTTTTGATTTCTTTTTTAACCTCTTCGACCTTGTAGGATTTTTTAGGTCTAACAAGAACAGGAACTAGATCCTCTTTTTTGTCTCTCTTATAAAAACGCTTTGGCTTAACAAGCACAGGTGCATTCCATGTTTTGATTATCTCGGGGGCAACCTGCTTCTGCGTTTCAACAGTCGTCGGGATAACCTTTACTTGTTTTTCTTTATTGTTCACTTTGCCAGTCGCCTGAAAGACGTAAACTGACAAAGCGAGCAGTGAGATGATTAGGAGTATTTTCATTTTATTTTTTATCAAAGTGATTTTTCAGCCATCCTTGGACAACTGTCTTACCAAAACGATTATGCAGACGGCGCAGAGTAAAGTGGCTGTAACTAACTACACTATCAACCTCAAGCTCCGCGATGTATTCTTTCATTGCTTCTTCAAAAGCCAAAGCGGATTCAGTTCCCGCAAGGATTGGATTTTTGTTTTCTTTCATGGTCTTATTTTAATTCTTCCAATTCAACTTTTAACTCTTGGCACTCTTTCTGGAATTGGCCCGAGACCTCGGTGGTCTCCTTTGCCAATTTGTCCCATCCTGCTTCGGCCTTAGCCATAGCTTCTAATGCTTCCTGTGATTCTTTTGATAAGTTCATAATGTCAGTGTTTGGAAAATTGGCGGCTCTAAAAGGACTTGCACCTTTATCTTTCTCGCCCGAACCATTGGGGTTGCGGTGACTTCGGTGCACCGAGAGGTCGTGGAGATTGTCTTACTTGTTAGACTATAGAGCTTTTGTTGCTGGGGGAAGTATAAGTGATTTGGGGGATGGGGACAAGCCCTTTTTAATTTATTTTTAATCTTTTTTTAAGCTGTCAGACAGCATCTATTTTTTCAGCAAAAGGCTTGACTTTCCTCTTGTTTACTATAAAGAAAAATTCTTCGTAACTCCTTGATACTAAGCGACTTACGGGGCGGGGCTGGGGGCTTTCCCGTAACTCGTTGTCGCTCAGTGAGTTAGAGCGATTTTTTTCTTAGCATAAGAACGGGGCTTGTCAAGTATTTTTTTTGGTGGATGGCGGGGGGATCGAACCCCCATCCAAGACTCGCGTCCTGTCGAAACCATTAGCCACCCATCGTGTAGAATTTTTTCAGAGCAAGGTCTCCCACCACGAGGAGAACCGCGCCCACGGTGGTTGGTATAAACATGACAGCGAGAAAGTCGAGGCCATCCCACCCGTGCAGAACGCTAGCGAAAAGTTCGGGGCCAGCACCGATTAGAACAACGGCGCAGATGACTGCGAGGTTAAAGGATACGACTATCATCATGCTCATTAGAAAGCGGTCGATGAAGTGATTGATGGTGGAGAATATTTTTTTCATAATGGTAATTGTGTTGGTGTTGGTGTTCTTGCTTGTTATTTTTTAGGCTAGGAATCTAGGATCTTGCTCTGGTTGATTAGGAACATTTTCAAGGAACCATTCCTTTTGTTCTTTTTGGAATTTTTTGCAGTCTTCCACAAACTGGCCAGAAACCGCGACGGTCTCCTCTGCCAATTTGTCCCATGCTGCTTCTGCTTTCTTCATTGCTGCTAGTGCTTCTTCGGTTGCTGTCATGTGTGAATTCTACTTTATTTTTCTGATTGGTGCAAGCTCTTTTCGTATAAAAAGAAAACTTTTTTTAACGGGGACGGGAGTTGCGACCATAAAGAACTTCCAGCCTTTCTCCATACTTGGAGGCCCAAGAAGCCTTACGGTTTTGAAACTCCTCGACGCGAACGAACTTCCCTTCGGGAAAAGCCCAGTGTTGACCACTGTTCAATTTCTCAACTGTTTTAGTGTTGGTGGTCTCGCCCCAAACAACCTCTTCACCTTCAGCGGTTTTCGAGATGATGACGAAACTCTTGATTTCGTCTGCGTGTTTAGCTTTCCCTCCCCATGTGTATATCGTTGCCATGCGTGTATTTTAGCACAGATCCGCGTGAATTAAAAGCTTTTTTTATCTCTAAAATGATTTTTTTTTAAGCTGTCAGACAGGTTTATTTTTTCATTTTAATGCTTGCCATGCCTCGGGATTCTGCTATAGAAAAAACGTTGTAAGTCCTTGATACTCAACGAGTTAGGAGCCACGGCCCCGCCCCCGCCCGTAACTCCTTGATACTCAGTGAGTTACGAGGATTTTTTTATTAACTGTTTTCTCGTGGATGTCAACACAAAAGATGAATTTAATTCAAAAAAAAAGCTCCCTTTCGGGAGCCTTGCACGGGGCGGTTAGTCCTGCCAGTCTCGCGCTCGATCTTCCGCGCCTTGCGCCATGTATGTCCCAGCGTCCTCCAGCCCTTCCTTGTAAGCCATCGCCCAGATCTCATATGATTCCTCTCCATTCGGGAACTCATCAGGTATGATATACCCAAGGTAGGAAGTCGGGCAGTTCTCGCTCTCCTGATTGTTGAGTGCTGCCTTGTATGCGAATTCTGCGAGCTGGTCTTGTGTTACTGTTGCCATGCCGATAGTATACTCGAAAAAAGAATTACGCGCAAGATCTTTTTTGCATATAAACCAAAAAAAACCCGCCAGCCTCCGAGGAGACTGACGGGCGACACACAACACCATTAGAAAACTGACTTGGCTAGCTGGTAAGCGGTCGCCACGCGACCCTTCACCTTTTCGATCCCTGCAACGTGCAAGGTGCGGAACTTGGTCTTGCCACCATCGTCGAGGTCTTGAACCTCGCCTTGGATGAAGCGACGACCTGAACCTTTGGCGTGGCCAGTGTAGTCGATAGACTTGATCACGAACTGACGGACTCCATCATTCTTGATGGTGGACTCATCGGTGTTGAAGTAGGTGACAACGCGATTGGTAAGCTTGCGCTTGAGGTCTTCGTCACTAAGTCCATAGAGAGAGTGATCGAAGCGGGTGGTGGTAGTGGTGGTGTTTTTCATAACGAGAGAAGTATAATTCAGATTTGGGTTGGGTGCAAGGATTATTTTGATTTTTTTTAGAGATAAGAAGCGACAGACACAAGGGCTTCGACCTCTGCTTTTTTGGCTGCGCGTTGGGCTGCGCGGATATCAAGTAGGGCTTTAGCTGCTTGCTCGCGGGTGATAGCTTGGAACTTGTAGCGACTCCACTGGCTATTTTTTACAGAGATGTGCAAGTAAGTCATCCCCGTGCGGTAGACAGAGAGAATCAAATGCTTGGTTCTGTAAGTGCGGAAGTCTGGTAGTGTAGTAGTGTCGGACATGGGCATATTATACAGGAGGATCTCACAAAAGAAAAGTTTTTTCTGCATAAAAATTTATTTTTTTTAGGGGTAGGGTTTTCTCAAAGGTTTTGGCTTGCGCGTTCGGCGCACTCGGCGCGGGGGGTGGTGAACACCATAAAGAAGTTAATTTTCATATTAAAAGTGGCGGTGCGCCACATAATAAAACACAACAAAACTTAAACCCGTGTAATAAATAAAAAGCAATGATAAAAGACAGCAGCTTGTTATTGGGTCATATTGAATTAACAAAAAAACAAAAAGAATTCTATGATATAATGTCGGACAACAATACTCGGATTGTATTTCTGGGTGGGCCAGCAGGAACGGCCAAGACATTTCTTTCTGTTTATAGTGCTTTGGATTTATACAATAGCGACAAAAACTTAAAAATATTGTATTTGCGTAGTGTTGTGGAGAGTGCGGATAGGGGGATAGGTTTTCTGAAAGGAGACATGGATGATAAGTTTGGGCCATATATGGCTCCGTTACTGGATAAGATTGACGAGTTATTGAACAAGCCCGAAAAAGATCAGTTAAAAAACAAAAGGGTATTAGAAGCGGAGCCGATTAACTTTTTGCGTGGATGCACTTGGCGGGATAAGATTGTGATTGTGGATGAGGCGCAGAATATGAGTGTGAGAGAATTGACTACTGTGCTTACAAGGATTGGTCGTGGTAGTAAGTTATTTGTGTGTGGTGATAGTTTGCAGAGTGACATTAGGAGTAGTGGGTTTACTAAGTTGGCTAATTTGTTTAAAGACGAGCAGAGTTCCAAAAAAGGGGTATATAGTGTAGAGTTTAGCAAAGAAGATGTGGTAAGAGATAAAATTATTACATATCTTGTAGAAAAAATTGAATTATTAGCCCCAAATCAATAAAATTTCATATGAATAAAGTTTTCTGTTCATCCTGCGGTCAAAAAAACGTGTATGAGGTGACCAAACCCAAGTTTTGTTCGGCGTGTGGTTCGTCGATTGGAGCGGCAGCACCCGCGCCAGCTCGACGAGAAGCTGTTGCTGAAATTGATTATGAGGAAGAAAGTCCTCGTTCATTTGATTTGAAAAAAATGAAGAGAGACATTGTAGCAGAGGCTAGCTCGCAACAGACTACATTGACTGATCTTTGGAAATCGGCCACTCCTGAAGATGCTAATAGGAGTAGGACTTCTAGACCAGCAGCAAATTTGCCCGAAGGTGAAGCTATGATTAAACAAAGCCAAGCTGATTGCGCTTCATCTAGAATTCAAGACATTGATGGATAAAAGGTATGAAGACCTTATTCCAGAGATAGAAGAACTTTTAAGTAGGTATAGAGCCAAGTGGCAGCTTAACTCAATAGCTTGGTTGGATTATGACGATGTGTCTCAAATAATCCGCACTCATATCTACAAAAAGTGGCATTTGTGGGATCAGAAGAGAGCGTTTAAGCCTTGGGCTTCTATGTTGATTAGTAATCAGATAAAGAATCTGATAAGAAATCATTATGGGAACTTCGCTAAACCGTGTTTGCGGTGTTCTTTTTATTTGGGTGGAGATGAGTGCGGTTTCACTAAGAGTAAGGAGCAGGATGAAGAGTGTGGGGACTTCGCTAAATGGAAGAATAAAAAACAAAGCGCGTTTCATTTAAAGATGCCAGTCTCTTTGGATTCTTTAATATCTGTTAAAGATAGGATAAATGAAGATGAGTTGGATTATGATAAGAAAACGGCCAAGATACATCTTTTGGTTATGGCTGAGTTAAACGACAAGCATAAAGAGATATACAAGCTTTTGTTTATAGATCATATGGATGAAGTAAAGGTTGCAAAGAAGTTTGGGTTCAAGCGAGATACAAGTAAAAGAAAGACACCTAGATACAAACAAATAAATAACCTGAAGAAGAAGTTTTACAATATAGCCGCAAAGTTAATAAAAGAGGAGGATTTATAATGATATATGATTTAACAGAGGAGCAGAAAGAGGAGATTCTTAAGTTGTTTAAACAGAACCCCGATTTAATGTTTATTACCCGCAAAGTATTTAATGACGATGAGATTGATGGGAGGTCGAAACAGGGTCGTGCGGTGAGGAAGTTCTTAGCTGAACAAGATAAAAAAGCAAATACATCACTTGCCCCGAAAGTAGAGCAGGTTCACCTAAATAGGGAACAAAAAGAGTTCTTGATGACTGACAATATTGAGGTTGGGATGAATGCATTAGAGATCGCCCGACTTACTTTCAAAGACCGTGATGTTCAGCCCTTGAGTATGAAGCATAGGGTTATTGTCGATTTCCTAAAAACTTATAGGCCAGAGATTGTAGACGATAACGAAATTGTTACAAAAGAGAAGTGGACTCCTCCCAAGTCCATAAACAGAGCGATTGTTAAGATAAACAACTTCTGTGGGGCCGCACTAGAAGAGCTAACCCTCCAAACAAAACAAAAGAAGCTAGTCGAGCAATTAATTATTTATTTTAAAAGCCCTCGCTTCAATCATTTTATTAATCAGTATGCGACTCTAGCTGACAGAAACTTATTCGAAAGTGAGTTCGTCCGTGCTGTTTGGGACAAGCCTGACCTCACTAACGACGAATTGAATCTGTATGTGACCGTATGTGCTAACTATGTGCGCCAGAAACACATCCAGATGCGTATTGACAAGCTTAATGCACTACTAGACGACCAAGACAACGAAAGGGACATCACAATGCGTCTGACGGAGATTATCAAGGCCACCAGTGAAGAGCTTAACCAGTGCGAGAAGCGTATCGAATCTCTAACGAAAGACTTGAATGGATCTAGAACTGCAAGACTGAAAGCTAAAGGCGAAGAAAATGGATCTATCTTTGCTTTGGTCGAAGCATTCCAAGAGCGTGAAGAAAGAGACCGTATGATCATGATGGCAGAACTTCAAAACAAATTAATTGAAGAAGAGGCTGATAAACTAGAGAATATGGATGACTATAAAGCACGAGTGCTTGGCATATCTAAAAAAGAGTTGTTATGAGTGAGTTTGTTTGCAGAGTATGTGGTAAGTCCTTCGATAATCGTAGGAGCTTCCACGCCCACCTTAAAGCTCATAGCACCTCCATTGGGGAATATTATGTGGAATACTATGGCAAACGGGATCTTTACACAAACGAATTACTACAATTCAAAAACTACGACCAATACTTTTCAGAAGACTTTAATAATGTAGATAATTATTTATCTTGGTTAAAGACGACTTCTCCTATCAAAGCAAAAAATCACTTAATCAATTACACCCGCGAAAGATTTAAAAATAAGGATGTAAAGTTTACTCCACCAGACTTATACTACATGTTGGCTCAAATGCCTAATATCGATTACTACCGCAAAATGTGGAGGTCTTACTCTGATTTCTCTGAGGACTTGGGAATAAAATCTTGGTTTACTAAGAATTTACCCAAAAACTTCTGGGAACAAGAAAGTAAAGACATGCAGATATTCGTGGATACTAGAGAACAAAAGCCTCTTAACTTCGATAATAGTGTAAAGAATAAATTGGACTTCGGTGATTATACTGCTGCTGGAGAATACTACTCAAAAACCTTTGTAGATAGAAAAGCTCAAGATGATTTTAGACAAACATTTGGAAAAGACATTAAAAGATTCAGGCGCGAAATGGATCGTTGTGTCCAGTTTAATTCTTACATGTTCATTGTTATCGAGTCATCTATTGAAAAGATTGAGGAGGAAAACAAAGTATCAAAGTTCAAATCGAATTTAGGTTACTTGTGGCACAATGTTCGTAGTCTAATGATAGACTACCCAGAAAACATACAGTTTGTTTTTGCTTACTCAAGAGCGGGGGCGAAGAAGATTATCCCCAAGATACTACATCACGGGCAACGTCTATGGCACGTTGACGTTCAATATCATTTAGAGAAAAAAGTTCATGGCATGGCAGAAAGGAAAACAGCGGTATCGAAATGATTATTCCGCTAACGAACTTAATACATATTTAAAAACACTTGATGGCGACTTGCCTGACGAGGAAGCTAAGTATTTATTATATAAGTTTTTAAGAGCTAATATAGCATTTACCTCCGAATTATTTTTGGGGGTAAAGTTATTCCCATTTCAGGCTATGGCTATCAAGGGGATGATGGTATCGGACTATTCGATGTTCGTATTCTCCCGTGGTATGTCTAAGACTTTCTCTACAGCTATTTATGTGTTACTTGAATGTCTGCTAAACCCTAGTGCAAATATAGGTGTTATTGCAGGTAGCTTTAGGCAGTCAAAACAAATCTTCCAGAAGATGGAAGACATCCTTGGTAAGCCAGAGGCAAAGCTCGCAAAAGAATGTGGAGTTAAAATAACAAAAGGAACTGACCAGTGGACTTTGAAGATTGGTAATAGTCGCGCTATAGCTTTGCCATTAGCTAACGGAGAACGACTTCGTGGATTTCGATTTAATAGGATAGTGTTAGATGAGTTCTTAACAATACCAGAAAAGATATTCAATGAAGTTATCATACCATTCCTTGGAGTTGTAGAGAATCCTATTGAAAGGGAGGAACTACATAAACTAGAATCCCGCCTTATCGACAAGGGCGAGCTGAAAGAGGAAGATAGGTATGTATGGCCAAATAATAAGTTGATAATACTTTCATCTCCGTCATTCAAATTCGAATACATGTATAAACTCTACAAGAAGTATGAGGGTCTTATATTCGGAGAGTTCGACAGAGATAATGATGATGAAGAACAAGCGGCTGATGATGCATATAGATTAATTATGCAATTAAGTTATGACTGTGCTCCGACAAGACTTTACGATCAGAACCTGCTTAAACAGGCGAAGGCTACCATGTCCGAGATGCAGTTTAAACGAGAGTTCGGCGCACAGTTTGTAGATGAGAGTGATGGTTATTTCAGATTATCTAAAATGGCAGCTTGCACCATCGCTGATGGAGAGTTTCCTGCTGTTGAAGTAATTGGAAACCCAAGTGACGAGTATATTCTTGCTTTTGACCCCAACTGGGCTGGTAACACAAGTGCTGACCACTTCGCAATGCACGTATTTAAGGTTCTGAGGGACGAACAGAAGGTTTGCCTTGTTCATAGCTACGCAGTGGCTGGAGTGTCCTTAAAAGAGCATATGAGGTATTTTCTGTATCTTATTCAATACTTTAATATCGTGGGTATATGCGGTGACTACAATGGAGGAGTTCAGTTCATCAACTCTTGTAATGAGAGCGAGTTGTTTAAAAAGGCTAGTGTAAATATTGGAGTGATTGAGGTCGATTTAGAAAAACCTGATCAATGGCACAGTGATATCTCACAATTTAAGAGTCAATATAACCAAAAGGAAAGAAAATATTGTGTCTTAAGGAAACCTACAGTCAACTGGATTAGAAGTGGTAATGAAATGTTGCAAGCAGCAATAGACCATAAAAGAATACTGTTTGGCTCCAGAGCGGTGGACGATCACTTCGACCGACAAAGAAAAGGTAATTTGCCAATTGATGAGATAAAGTGGGATAATAAAATTACAGCTACTTCTAAAGGAGCGAAAATGATTGATCTTATTGACCAACAGAAAACTAACATTGAACTTACAAAGTCAGAATGCGCTAACATTGAGGTTACTACAAACCCCCAAGGTTCACAGTCATTTAACCTACCCCAAAACATCCGAAGACAGAAGGGGCCGAATAGAGCACGAAAAGACTCTTATTCTGCTTTGATTCTAGGGAATTGGTTCGCCAAAGTATATTTTGATTCTCTTAATGTAACTCCTGAGAAAAAACCTGAGTCTACATTTATACCGTTTACTATTTGAAAAGTTGTAAAGTAACTTTTATAACTTTAGTGTAACAATTGTTAGCATGGCAAAGCGTAAGTACACAAAACGGTCTGAATATTGGAATAAGTTCAAAAGCGACACTCCCAATCATAATTTAGAGGATATAGCTAATCAATCTTTAGCAGAGGAATTTTCTCCAGAACTTGTCGGGGAATCTTTATATGAAACTACTGCGTCTCGTCTTTCTGACCCAACAAATCGTTCAAGTTCAAGAACTAATAGCGTTACTCAAAGCTATACTAAAAATAGATTTAAAAATATTGATGACGGTCTTCTTCCATTTGATTACTCTCGTGACTCCGTAAATGTCCGTGACGCTATCCAGTTATGCCAAAAGGCTTACTTCAACGTCCCTGCGTTCAGGAGTACTATTGATATGCTCTCTGACTTTGCTGACTCTGATTTATTTTTAGAGGGGGGATCTGCTAAAGCTAGAAACTTTGTAAAAGCTTGGTTTAAAAGAATTAAAATTCATGATATCAAGTCACAATACTTCCGCGAATACTATCGTTCAGGCAATGTTTTCATGTATCGTGTTGATGGTAAAATCAAGACCGCTGATACAGGTAAGGTTTTAGAAACCTATGGGGCTACTAAGAGCGTCCCTATTCCAATCAAGTATTTGATTATAAACCCAACTGATATTGCTACAAAGGGTTCTATTTCTTTTAATGACTTTCAGTATTTCAAAGTCCTCACTCCATATGAAATCTCTAGACTCAAAGAGCCTAAAACAGAGCATGAGATTGAGATGTATAATTCTTTACCAGAAGATGTTCAGGTAAGAATCCAAAACAATACCGCTACTACCACTGAGCGTTTGTATATTAAATTAGCTTCAGAGCTACTACATGTTGTATTTGCTAAAAAGCAAGACTATGAGCCACTTTCTGTTCCATACGCTTTCTCTGTCCTCGATGACATTAATAAGAAACTAGAGCTTAAGAAAATTGACCAAGCGATTTCTCGTTCTATTGAGAATGTTGTTTTGTTGGTTACTATGGGTGCAGAGCCAGATAAGGGTGGAGTTAATCACAAAGCATTAGCTGCAATGCAAAACATTTTCAAGAATCAAAGTGTTGGGCGTGTTCTTGTATCTGATTATACCACAAAAGCTGACTTTGTTATCCCTGATCTTCGCAAAGTCATTGGCCCTGAAAAATATGAGATTTTAAACCGCGACATCCAAGAGGGGCTTCAGAATGTTCTCCTTGGAGATAACAAATATGCTGATGGACAACTAAAGATGAAGATCTTCATTCAGCGTTTAGAAGAATCTCGCCAGCAATTTATTCGTGATTTCTTACAACCAGAGATACGCCGTATTTGTAAAGATGCTGGTATGCGTTCTTGGCCAGAAGTTAAGTTTATTAAGACTGATACTCTTAATAATTCGGACATGACTAAGCTTGCTACTCGTATGATGGAGCTTGGAGTTCTTACTCCCCAGCAAGGCATGGAGGTTATTAACACTGGAATGTTTCCAAAGTCTGAAGATATGGAAGATGCACAAGGTGTATTCAAAGAGCAGAGGGAAGAAGGTCATTATATGCCACTTGTAAACACCATTAACCTTTACCAAAACGAAGAAGATTCTGCTCCAGATGCTAACCCAGAAGCTGCTCCTATAGCTCCTTCTGGTGGTCGCCCGATGGGAGTTTCCAATTCAAGCTTTTCAAAGAAACATATTGTTGAAGCTACCCAAATGGTTAGTGAATTTGAACTGAGAGCTTATCGTGACTTTGCTCTTAAGTTTGGCTTGGACGAACTTGATGACGATAAAAAAGATTTGGTTTCTCGCGCTTGTGAGTCAATTATTGTTTCTAAACCAGTAGGCGAATGGGATGAGACTTTATCAAGTGTTGTAGAAAATTTAGATAATCTTTCTGAACTAAATGTTGATCCAGATGTGTTAGATGTAGGCTCCAAGCATCAACTTGATGACATGTCTGCTGCAATTTTACATCACTCAACTAAAATTTAGGTGTATAACATTTTATGGATTTAAAAGATTTTGAGGTAAGTAGCTTTGATTGTAGCATTAAGGCTCTCAAAGAAGCTGACTACGAGAAGTTTGGAGTATCTGAAGGATCTATTGCAGAAGCTGCTAAATCTTTATTGCCAGACGACTTTGACCCATCTGCAAATGTAGATGTATTGCCTGTTGTATTTAATTTAGCCTTGGTCAACGAATTTAATAAAAACGGTGATGGCATCGATTCTGAAACAGCAGTAGCAGCCGTAAAAAGATTTATAAATAAGCCAATTAACATTGAACACAAGAAGCATAAGATCGTAGGCCACATGATCAATGCTTCTTTCTCTATGGAGGAATATGATTTTAAAGATAATGCTATTGAATCATATGCTGACAAAGAAGAACCATTTTATATTAACGCTGCTGGTTTAATTTATAAGAATATTTTTCCAGAGTTAGCGGAAGCTATCGAAACAGCCGCTAAAGAAGAGAATGAAGAATATCAGAGTATTGCTACTAGCTGGGAGCTTGCATTTAAGAACTATAAGGTCGTCTATGGATCTAATAGATTGGACGAATGTGAAGTTGCCGAAGGTTCAAAGAAGGAGGAACTTAAGCAATATGTAAAGGGTTTTGGTGGCAAAGGTGTAGATAAAAATGGCACACCAGTTCATCGATTAATACATGGTGAAACTTATCCTTTAGGAGCTGCACTAACGTATAAACCTGCTGCTAGAGTTAAAGGAGTTTATACATCAGACCCACAGAAAAACAAAAAGCCTGTTGATAATTCTTTAGCAAAAGAAGATAATAATATTATTAAAAATTCCCTAAACGGAAAAAACACTGTAACAAACAACAAATTCGATATTTTTGATATGGATAAGGAACAATTCGAAACATTAATGACACAAGTTGCCGAAAGCGTAGCTTCTGTAGTCAAGAAGGACGATCAAGCCAGCTCTGTTGGTGAGATTATGCGTGATGCCCTTACTGAGCATTCCGAAAACTGGAAATCTAAAGTTCAACTTGAAGCCGAAGCTCGTGAGAAGGCAGAAGCAGATCTGAATGAAATGAAAGCTTCTTTTGATGCTGTTCAGACAGAACTCTCCGCTCTCAAATCTGAGATCGAAGCTCAAGCTGCCGTTGAGTTATTTAACTCTCGTATGAACTTTATCGACTCCACATACGAACTTACTGAAGCAGAGCTTAAGTTGGTCGTAGATGAGTTGAAGGTTGTTGAAGCTTCTGATGAGGCTTTCGATACCTTCAAAGAAAAACTTTCTATTCTTTTTGCAAGCAAGACCAAAGAGGCCATTGCAGCTCAAGAAGAGGCAGTCAAAACCAAAATCGAAGAGGCTATTGCTTCTAAGATGGCAGAAGAGGCTCCTGAGCAGCAAGAAGAAGTTGAAGCTAGCGAAGATGAGTTGGAAGTTGAAGAAGTCGAGGCTGCTTCTATTCCTAACAACAACGCAGAAGCTTCAGAACAAATTTCTTTGGTTGCAAAACTGAAAGAGAACTTCTCTGTAGAAGTTACAAAATAAACAAATTCTAACTAAAAAATCTAACTAAAATATACTGTTATGGCTAGTGAAATTACTAATCTGCTGCCGTTTCGCCAATATGACGATAACGATGTTATCAACATGTTTGCTTACGAAGGCACTAATGTCGGGGCTGGAACCATTGTAAAGGTTTCTGCCGCCAATCTCAACGACGATCTGACTGATCTCGTAGACGGTGGAGATGCTTTCCTTACTACTCAAGGAAACGCTTATTCTCCTCTTGCTGTTAACCCTCTCAAAGTTGCAGCAGCTGGATCGGGCGATTCTGCCCTCGGAATCACCTTGCGTGATGTTCGCGATACTGATGAGAATGGAGAAAAACTCCGTTTCCACCCAGAAAAAAAGGAAGAGCTTCAAGCTGTTCTTTCTGGAGAGTCTGTGCCTGTTGCGACCAAAGGAGTGTTCACCTTCACTGAAGCTGCATTTGTTTCTTCGGGTCTTTTAGCCCCCGGTGTTGACGTTTTCGGCAAAGCTGGTGGAAAGCTTGGAGCTACAGGTGGAAGCGCTATTAAAGTGGGAACCGTTCTCGCTACTGGATCTCGTGCTGCTGGGGATACTCACGCAGGAGGATACGCAATCGTCAAAATTGACATTTAATTCTAACTCATATTATTTCAATGAAAATTACTATTAAAAGAACTGAAGATCAGTTGGCCCTTGTTCGCGCAATGGGTTCGAATAATCGTGAGGAGGCTTACGAGGCTCAGGCCGCTGTTGCAGAACTTCTCGGGCCTGTGGTCACTGAAGTTATCAACAACGCTGTGACCGTTGGGAATCTTTTCACCACTCTGACCTATCAGGCTGATGACAATCCTTCCCTTCCTCTTGATCTCTTCCACGATATTACTGATGAAGATTATGTGCAGGTTTACTCCCAGCAAGTTGCTGGTGGACTCCCTTACAACCAAGTCTTTCCAGCTCATAACGAGCTGAAGTTTAGCACTTACACCCTTGATAGCGCACTCGCTTTCGACCGTAAGTATGCTAAGAAGGCTCGCGTTGACGTTGTTTCCAAGACCTTCACTCGTATGGCTCAGGAAGTTATGCTGAAGCAGGAGCGCACTGCATTTAACGTGCTTGCTTCCGCTCTTGTTGCTGGAAATAGCTTGACTGCTTCTGCTGGTGATCACATCATCGCTGCTGCTGGTACAAACCTTGTCCTTGATGATTTGAACAACCTTATCACTAAGTCCAAGCGTATCAATAGCTCGTTTGTTGGTGGAACTCCTGTTGGTGGTTCTAAGGCTGGCGTTACCGATCTTCTCGTTTCTCCTGAAGTGGTTGAAGATATTCGCGCTATGGCTTACAACCCTGTCAACACTCGTCAAGCAACTTCTGGAACTACCAGTATGGCTGCTCCTGAAGAGCTTCGCTCTCAGCTTTACAGTGCTGCTGGACTCCCAAGCTTCTACGGTATCAATATCGTCGAAGTCCTTGAAATGGGTAGTGGACAGCGTTTCAACAAGATCTTTGATGCTGTTAAAGGTGGCGTGAGCTTTACTGAAGGCTCTGAGCAGATCCTTATCGGTGTTGATCGTTCTCGTGACGCTCTCCTTCGTCCTGTTGTCCTTGATGAAGGATCGACTGGTGAGCTTAACGTTCTTGTTGACGATCAGTTCTCTGTCCGTCAGAACAAGATTGGTTACTACGGTAAAGTCGAAGAGGGTCGCGTCTGCATCGACGACCGCGCTCTTTGCGGAATCATCCTCTAATCGAGGTTTCCTAAATTTAAGGGTCGCCCTACGGGGCGGCTCTTTTTTTTTGATTTTTTTGGTGTAATCTATTATGATAAGATATGGCAAATAAGAAAGAATTTTTAGAAGAGTTCAACGTTGTTGATGGTAAAGAGCGTTCTGAGCGAGAAGACAAGATTCAAAAAACAAAAGAATTGGAAGATCTTTTGGGGATTAAGGATGTTAATCCATATGGCACAAATAACAAGGATGTTTTCGCTAGTAATCTTGGTAGTATGTCTGTCGGAGAAATGACGACCCTTGCTCAAAGGGTTGGTCTACCAGCTTCCTCTATTGATACTCCATCAGTATTAAAGAAGAATTTACTTAAGTCCTTTGATATTTATGTTCAGCAAAATAACGTAACAGTAGCGGGACAAGCACAACCCGTTGTTGACCCAAAGGCTGAAAATTACGATGAAGTAAAAAAGCTGTTTGAGCTATAGAATTCCCTAAAGGCTGGTTTTGCTGTAAGATTATTTAATGAATGATCTTGGCTCACTAGCAACAAAAATAGTAAATTACGAGTTTCCAGATGACACTGGAAGATTTCCCGTGTCTTATGTTTCTGGTTGGCTTGAGGCCAATATTGGCGAGCTTAACGGTCTAACTAATGAAGAGTTTTATGTTAATGATACGGGGGCTATAGAAATTGCTACTGGCTCAGGTTTATTGCCGATTGAAGAAAACATTTTTTCAACCCTTTATGAAATCCACTATTACGAAAAAGCTTCTAGGGATTCTCTTCGTGAGTTCACTTATGGAGGAGATACAGACTGGATAACTCTAAAAGAGGGCGATACTACCATTCAAAGACAGAATAAAAACTCTGTTGCCAAAACATATAGAGAATTGAAGGTTAATACCTCTGATCGTTTAAATGACTTAGTTGGCCGCTATAATCAATATAAGTCTTCTCCCTTGCAGGTGTTTGGTCGAGATGGGATTGATCCTGTTGACAATATTGACGCATACCAATCTACAAGCTCTTACAGAACATTTTAATGGCTTCATTACTTACATCTACTCAAAAGTCAGCAATCCAAAGTGCGTTAAGCGAAGTCCACGACACTTTCGCTAGAGATATTTATGTCTACATTGAGAAGAAGGTAACTACAAGACCCGCTAATTTGAACTACAATCCGCTGTATGGTAGGACTAAGGATGATTCTAGGTTGAGTTCGCAAACTACGCTAGTTAAGCATACAGTGCAAGCTAGGGTCAGCTACGCGCCAAATCAGGGTGAGTCTGTAGTAGATGGTAAAGCGCAATTTAATTTAACTGCTTCTCATGGTAAGGTGAGAATCAAAGTTGATTCAGATGGTTACGATAAGGTAAAGGATTCTAGTAGGATTGAAATTGATGATGTTTTATTTACTGTGGATACTGATGCTAAAAATGTAGGGCCATTCTCGACTCAATACTATACTGTATTCCTTAAACGAGAAAACTAATGGCTAAAGCATTTCTATCAGCAACGAGGTTTCAAGTAACTATAGATAAGGCTGCACTTCTCAAAGAAGTGACTGCTGGTAGCAATGGTAAGGTCACTGGGCGAGAAGTAAGAAAATATGTTGTTCCTATTATTGAAGATGCACAAAAAACTTTAATTAAAGATTTTTTTAATCATTCTGTTACGAAAGAAATTAAAGCTGGGCCAAATGCATCAAATAGCTCTGGCTCCTTGGGTGGTTATGGCAACCTTTTTTCTTTTATTGGTTTTAATAAGGGGTCTGACCCAACAGCAGGAATTGAAAAAATATTAAAACAAAAACTTGTAGTTACAGTTCGGGCGATATCTAGTGGGAGGTTTAAGATATCTATCGCAAACCCCCCTTCTCAAGACGAGCTTTTTAGTGTTTCCCAGTTACCTTGGGCTAGTGGATCTAGCTGGGCAGAGGGTATAGAAAAAGGAATATCTAACCTTGGCTCTTTTTTATATAGAAGCAAAGGTGTTGGCAATTCTAGAGCTGGAACGGGGATACAAGTGTTAAAGAATTTAAGATCCACCAGCTTCCAAACTCAACCCTACATCTCTAAACTTGTAGATAAGTTTTACAAAAACATTATAAAATTTTAAAAAATGAAAGCTCAATTTGATCAAAATTTATTATCCAGCTTTTACTTATGGTTAGAGAACCGTTTGTTGAAGTCTGACACTAAGGCTTATATTACTGGGCTAGACAATAATTTTCGTTATGTGGATTTTGATGATATCCCCGCTGATATGGTTGGTTATCAGGGCGAGTATCGTCAACTGGTCGCTGATTATGATATTGATACTGTAAACTCTGGGTTTATGGTGGACGGGGGTTTTGTTACTGGAGATTCTAGCGCAAATGGAGGAGTCTATACTGATTACCAAAATGGAAGACTTTTGTTCCCCGCAGCCTCTGGAACTGATTTAAACGTATCTGGAACCTATTCCGTAAAAGAAGTAAATACTTACATCTCTCACGATGATGATGTAGAATTTTTGGTATATTCTGATTTTTTAGAAAATGGACAAGATTCGCCTTACTTTTACAATGAGACAGGAATTATAGACAAAGGAGCTTATTTCCTTCCAGCTTGTTTCGTTTCTCTAGCTTCTTCTGAGAATGAAGAGTTCGCATTTGGTGGGGAGGAAAGCACTGAAAGTAGGGTTCGTGTCATGATTTTAACTAAAGATTCTTATATTTTAGATTCTGTTATTTCTAGACTTAGAGATACCGTAAGAGAAAAGGTAACTCATATTCCTTATGAAAGCTTCCCATATGCTTATTCTTATTCTGTAAAGGATTTTCCTTATACCTATACTGGTATTGTAGGAGATCAAGGGAGTAACCCTCTATGCTCTTATATTGATCGTGTTACAGCTTCAAAAGTTGTTTCGGAAGCTCTACGAGAAAAACTAAACAAGGACTTCTCAATCGCTTTCTTAGACTTCGATTTATTAACCTATCGTTTCCCAAGGTCTTAAATCGGTGTATTTAAAGTAAACCTTTTTATAAAAATGGCTACAAGAACTAGAGTAATTTCACAAAATAAAGCAGTCTATGTATCTCCCACTGGATGGGACATATATGCTGGACACAATGCTGGAACCACAGTAACTGGAAGAAGTATGATAACAGGTCATCAACTTCATCGTGTTGACACCTTTTCCTTCGAAATGGATCTTGCTGGAACGCGCCAAGACGTTAGAGAATTTGGTCAATTAGCACGAATCGGAACTATCAACCTTGAAGAAATCAATCCAACTTTAAGTTTTGGTTACTTTTTGGGAGATGGAGAAAATGAGTTAGCTCTTGGTTTCCATAAAACAGCCACGGGAGTTTCGGATTCAACTGGTCAGATGTGTTCTGGTCAATTATCAGAACATCCTATTCTCAGTGAGCGGAACGTTTATCTTTTAACAGTTGAAGAGGGAAAAGATGCTTTTGCGATGGAAAATAGCAATGAAATGAAGACAGAAGAAGACAAGCATGATGTTGTTGGATTTGGAAACTGTTTCATTTCTAGCTACAGTGCGAACTTCGCCATTGGAGAAATCCCAAGGGCTGATATCGAGATGCAAGCTTCTAATGTCGTTTTCTATACTGGAATTAACTCTGGACTCCTTAATCCATCATTGGATCTAGCGGGGGAAAGAAACTTTAGTGGAACGACTCAACTTCCTGCTCCTGACACTGGAGCTGAAGTTCCTCTTGTTCTTCGCCCTCAAGATGTAAGCGTTAGTTTTGACGAAGCAGCAGGTGCAGTTGGCGATGGTGTTGCTCCAATTGGTGGGCCTTCCTTTAGTGCTCTGCCTATTCAAAGTGCTTCTATTGAACTTCCACTAGCTCGCGAAGTTATTCAGGCTCTTGGTAATGAGTTAGCTTACGCTAAACTACTTGAATTCCCAATTGACGTAACTATGAACCTCAGTTCTCTTACTAGGGACTTTGCTTCAGGCGCACTTGAATATGCTTTAACTGGAGCGGCTGAGAATAATAAAACTGACATCACATTGAACATTACAGAACCCGGCGTGGCAGGGCATACACTCAGGTATATCCTTAAGGGAGCAGTTCTTGACAATCAGTCCTTCTCACAAGGACTTGATGACAACGAAACTGTTGATCTCACTTTCTCTGCTCAAATTGGAGGTGCTGATACCACTACTCAAGGTTTGTTCTTCTTGCCACAGGAGAATAGGGCTGTTCCTGCCTTTACTCCTGTCAGTGGACAGGCAAACAAAGAGGATGATCAGCCAATCAAAGTTATCGGCGGGGCTGGCGCTTAATCCCACTAAAAAACTCACAAAGCAGCCTCACCGAAAGGTGGGGCTGTTTTTTTGTGTAATATATAAAGAATGAAGGTTTACCAACAAGTTTCGGGTTACGAAGAATCAATTACAAATTTAAACATTTCTATTGATGATACTTTCTCGGGATTCTCTGTAGCTGCTGGGACTGGAGATGTTGTTGCTGGAGAAGGAGGCAGCACAGGATTACTTAATAGTGGCTTTGTTTTTTCTGGAAACGTGGGGTATATTTTTGATCAATCAGGTAGATTTGTTGGGGGTTATTCTGCTAATGATTCATTTGATATTTCAGTTCACATGAAGAGAAATAACACTTATTCTTACTTCATTGATGATGTTCTAATCGCAAATAATGTCTCTGGTTCAACTGGCTTTGATTACATTGAGTTTGAAAAACATGGAGATTCCACTCTTGAGATCGAATATATTTTCTAGTATTTGTTGATATATTTGTTTTTTTTACGATAATATTTCGTAAAAAGTTTATGAAAGAGCTGTATTCATTCCCGATTAAGAGAAAAGTAAAGCAAAAAGTCTCGATAGAAAAAGAGAATGCTAAAGGGGAGATCGTAGAAACCTCAAAAATAAAGACCAAAACTGTCTCTAATAGAGTTATTTTCGCCAAACCTTCTTTTGCTGATATTGAAAATGCAGAGTTCTTTTATGGACAGCAGTATAATGATTTTATCAATGCTGGTTATTTGACACGATTCTTGCTTAACAACAAAATTGGCGACTCAGGAGGATCTTCTTCTAAGTTGAGTAGCGAGATAATCAATAAGGCTTTTGTTGATAATATGGAAGCAGCCAAGGTTATTGAATTCTATGAGGGTCAGAAAGATCTGAATGAAGAGCAAGAAAAAAAACTTAAAGAAGCAAAAGAGACATTTGCTGAAACGCAAAGAACTGTAGCAGAGTTCGAAGAATTTTATCGAATTCAATATAACCAGACGGCAGAAGCAAAAGCAGAGCAGAAGCTTATTGAGTGGTTTATTTTTAACTTTTCTTATTATGAAGATAAAGTGAATGATTCCGTGGAGCTTTTTCCCTTATTCTTGGGAGACGATTTTGATCAAAAGCGAGCGCATTACTTGCAGTTGTGCGAAGATGAGGAAGATATTGAAGACATTTCTCTTTTAGACAACAAAGCAATTTTTGATTTATCCTTTCATACTTTGGCTAGGGTCGCTAATTTGTGGTATAACAAAATGGGGGCGAATCAAAAAGAGATCGAAGAGAAAATGAAAGATGTCTTCGGTGATGAATGAACAAAGAAAGTTCACTACTCTTAGATATACTGCGTGGTTACAGTAAAATAACTTACAAGTATAAAAACTATTATTTCAAACACTTTGGGGTGTATGATAGCTTAAAGCTTGAAGAGTTTGAGCTAGATTGTATTAACCAAGCTAAAAAGCAAGGCATCAAGAGTAAAGATGAGCTTTTAGAGTTGGCAATAAAAAGAGGGGGTTGGTCAAAAGAGGAGGAGTCTTCAATGAAAGACTTAAAATGGATGATCGACAAGTCTAGAAAAGCTTCTGCGAAAATATCAGACAACAACGCTCGAAAAGCTTTTGAAGATTCTATTACGAAACAAGTAGATCAGCTTGCTCAATTAGAAGCCAAAAAGAATCAGTTCACTAATCATAGTGCTGAAAATCTTGGGAAAAGAAAAAGGGCTAATAAGGAAATAAGTTTCAGTCTCTTTTACGATAAGGAGATGACTAGAAATGTAAACGAGGAAGATTTGTTTTTTTTAATTTCAGAAGTTAATTTAAAGATACAAGAATTAACAAATGTTGAGAATTTATTAAAAGTTGCTTATGAGTCTTACTTTTTTGATATATATTGTTTGAATTATAGAAATCCAAGTCAGATTCTTGACACAAATATTTACAAAATAACAATATGGCAAAAAAACTTATTATCTTACGCCTCCGTCCTTTTAAATAAACTTAAAAATCTTGATATTCCTGATGATATTAGGGAAGATGCCGTAAAGGTGTATAACTTCCAGCCAAAAGAAGATGTAGCTAAGGGAGATAAAGTCACAGAAGGAGTCTCTGACCTTAGAGCTAAAATGTCACAAAAAGGAGGAAAGCTGACTGCTGATGACTTTTAGTGTATTTAATTACAATGGCTGCTCCACTAAATATTAATGCTAATTTAAACCTAAACCCAGCTAGTATCAATGCCTCTGCAAAGCAGGTGCAGCAAGCTTTAGGTAGGATTACAGGTCAAGCTTCTGAGTTTCAAAAATCGCTAGATGCCTCTACTGCTCGTGTTTTTGCGTTCGGAGCAACGACTGCTGTTATTAATGGAGTAACTCAATCATTTAAAGCTCTCCTCTCTACTACAATAACAGTTCAATCTAAATTGGTTGAAATTAACTCGATTTTGGGAGCAGGAGCTTCGGAGTTTAATAAATATAGAAATTCAATTTTTCAAGTAGCCAAAGTTACAGGGCAGTCATTTGAGACTGTAGCTGAAGGTGCTGCTGAACTTGCGAGGCAGGGTTTGAGCGCTACAGAAAGTGCTAAAAGGTTGCAAGCTTCCCTTATATTAACCAGAATATCTGGACTGGGAGCAGAACAGTCTGTAAAAGCTTTGACGGCAGCTATGAATGGTTTTACCTCTGCTGGACTTACTGCGGAGCAAGTGGTCAACAAAATTGTTGCTGTTGATACCGCTTTCGCTGTTTCCGCTCAAGATCTTGCGGAGGGTTTTAGCCGAGCTGGGTCTACGGCTGAAGATGCTGGAGTTAGTTTTGATCAACTGCTGGGACTAATTACTGCTGTTGAGCAGAGAACTGCGCGAGGTGGAGCTGTTATCGGTAACGCTTTTAAATCAATTTTTACTCGCTTGAGTAGGGGAACTACTATTGAAGATCTTAAATCGTTGGGAGTTGAGATTGATGCTACCCAGAGTGGAATTCAAAAACTCCAAGCGCTTTCTAAAGCTTTAGAAAATATATCAGATCCCACTATAGCAAGTCAAATTAAAGAACTCGCTGGTGGAGTTTTCCAAATCAACGTTGTTAGTGCTGCGTTAAAAGACATTGGTAGTGATGCTTCTGTTTTTGGACAAGCTACAGAAAAATCTTTTAATGCTACTAATGAAGCTACAAGTAAAAACGTTGCACTTAATGAGCAGCTTTCAGCTCAAATTAATTCCCTTGTTGTCTCTGTTACAAGCTTAGGAGAAAAACTAGGTGGTATTACTTTCGGGCCACTTTTAAAGAATTTAGTTGGGCTTGCCACTAAATTTTCAGAGATGCTTGATGGAGCATTAGATCCAGAAAAGGGTAATAAGTTCATACAGTCAATGTTCAAAATTATTGGAGGTTTCATATCTGGGCCGGGGTTGGCTATCTTTACAGTTGCTTTCGCTAAAATTTTTGGAACAGTTCTTAAATTTGCTAAAGAAGGATTTAAGACTGTTATGCAGATGGGTTCCGCTACCGAAAGAATTAAGAATATTGAAGGTGGTATTGTTGGGTTATTACAAAAAGACGCTAACTTAAGAAAGACACTTGCAAGCACCACAGCGACACAGGCTCAAAAAGAACAAGCTGTAATCGCGGCTATTCAAAAAGAGAATATGCTGTTAACTCAACAAGAACAGCTAGTAAGGAGTATAGCTAGACAAGCTGCTGCGAGAGGCGTTACAGGATTTAGTGGAACAGCTGGTTTCACTGGTAAGCGAGGCAAGCGCTTCGCTGCTGGAGGAGCAGGAGAAATGGAGCCAGACTTGATGACTGCCATGATGAATGAGGCTAGAGATGCTCCTAGAGGAGCAACGCCTTATGTTACTAATTTTAGAGGCAAACCTGCTGTTATGAATACTTCCGAAATGCAAGTTCGCATCAATGGAAGAGAAGAGATTTTGCGTCAAGATCAAATTCCTAGATTCAACAAAGGCTCTGGCCTAGCAAGAAAGCAACGCCGTAGTGCTTTAAATAGAGATGGACAATTCATCATGATGCATGGTGAAAGAACTGGCTACAAACTAAATCGTTTTTTCATGGGCGTAGATCCAAGAGGAGGCGCTACCAAGGCAACTAAAAGCCCGACTGAAACCAATAAAACCTTAGTCAATGTTCCTACATATGGAATTCCTAGAAGTAAAAAAGGTATTGGAGATATTAATACTATAGTAGAAAAACTAAGGAATACCAGTCTCGATGAGGCAATAAGAGTAGCTAGAGCGATCTCTAACAATAAAATGCCGAATAAGAAGAAGTCTGCTATAAGAAGTGCTATCTCTTCGCAAATTAACAAAGGAACGGTTAGAGCTTTCGCAGGAAATATCCAAGAATTAGGGTTAGGAAGTTTATTAACAGATGATAAGTTTAACGATTACGTTTCACAAGGCACTGGATCTACCTTTGACTTAAATCTATCTGGGCAAAAAGCTCTGAAAGGATTCTATGATGTTAGGAGACATAGAGCTACGACTGGTGAGGTAAAAGGATCAGGAAATGATGCTTTAGCAGCAGATACCGCTAGAAAGATATTCCGAGTTTCAAACATGGGGGCAGCCATTCATTCTTCAAGGAATAAACAAGGATTAGCTTCAGGTTCGGATTTCAAAAAAAACTATCCAAGTGGAGTTCGATTATTAGGTAGGAGAGGCAAACCAGTAGGCCCAGTAATAAAGAACCTATCAACGATCAATAAGGGTCTGGGCATGACTAGCGGTTCCAATGCGTCAAAGGCCCAGATTGATCAGAAATTTGTTAGAATGTCAAAAGGCTCATTGCCCAACCTCAAAATCAAAAGATACAATGAAGGGTCTATGATGGGCGGCATAGACCCCATGATGATGATGATGATGATTGGAGGTTTAGGTGGCTCTGTCGAAAGAAATAAAAGCGCTGTAGAACAAAGAAAACAAGATAAAAAGAGGATGCGGGAAATTAAAGCACGGATTGACCGTGCCTCACGGCGTGCCCGTGCCAACGCTGCACCTTCCTCAAGGGCGAGTAGATTGACTTCTCGTTTGAGTGCAGGATTTAGAAATACTTTAGGAAATAAAACCCCCTCTCTAAGAGGAGGCATTGGGCTTAGTGTAGCTGGGCAAGCTATAAGTTCTTTAGCTCCGGGTGCAGGAGGGCTGGTATCAGACCTTACGGGGAGTCAAACAGCTGGAGACGCAACTGAAGCTTTCGGGAGCGCAACTGGCTCAATCACACAATTCGCTGCCGCTGGAGCGATGATTGCTGGGCCATTGGGTGCAGCAACTGGCGCTGTGATAGGGTTTGGGAAAGCATTGATGGATGTAGGTGAAATGAATAAGAGTTCTGCAAAAATCGAGAGAGAAGCTCAAGGGGTAAGCACGCAATTCGTTTCTGGCCAATTATTCAAACAGCATACGGGTGGACAACAAGTATTTGACAATCCAGACACAATGGTAGGTCGGTTTATAGGGGGCATGAATAGTAGAGAAGTAGGGGCGAAGTTATCTGCATTAGCTAAAGGTACTGGAATGGAATCTCTTGATATAACGAAGCAGTTAATGGAGTCCAAAAAAGCATTCGAAAGTTTTTCTATAGAAGACATAAACTCAAAAGAAGCAGAAGAAGCGCAAAAAGTATATGTACAAAATCTAAAGCACGCTACTAAATTAATTAAAAATTCAAATAAAATTGCAAGCGCTATAAATAAAATTAAAGCAAAGCAAAAACTAATTGAAGAAGAATTAGCAAATGATCTTAGTGATAAGTTATCAAAAAATGTCGGTGTGATACAGGATAAGCTTGATACTAAACAAGGCTTAATGGTTGGAAGGCAAGGGCCATTTGCTGACATTATTAACAGGGATCTTGGACTCGCACAAAAATCTGGAGAGGTTACTCAGGCTATGTCTGTAGTTGGGAAACTTAAAAATCAGTTAGCTGGAGCCGAAACTAAAGAGCAAAGAGAAGAGATCAATGCTCTGTTAAAAGAAGCTACAGCAGATTTTACTGACAAAATCAAAGAAGGCGCTATATTCATGCAGCAAAAGCAAAACGAAGTAGGAAGAGAAATACTAGCAGTCGAGAAGAGGAGGCAAGATCTGGCAAGTAAACGAGGAGCTGTAAACTTATCTGACATCAGTAAAGCGGGAACTGGAGAAATATTTGACCTTAGTATTGTTGGAAGATTCCAAGAAGAGTTAAAAAATATCAGAGGTAGCGGTATTTCTGGAGATGAAAAAGACGTAAGGATAGCTGAATTAGTGGCTGAAGTTGGCGAAGCTATTTCAGGACTTAACGAAGGAAGGCAGAAGTTTATAAAATCTATTACTGTCCAAACTTTGGCAGATAGTGAGCGTGAATCTGTTGCTGGAAAGAGGGCGATAGGGGGAGAAGAAAAAAACTTTGAGGGGATTTCATTAAAACAAAGGTTTATGGAGGCTGGATTTGATGAAAGCGCTGTAGAAGAAAATGAAAAACAACTGCAAGCCTTGAAGACGCAGCAAGATGCTATAGCGAAACAAATGAAAAACTATGCCGATGCTTTCAACGCTGAATCAATAGTTGAATCAGTAGCAAAGACAAATCAGGAATTGGAGAAAGCTACGGAAAATCTTGCAAAGTATACAGAAGCTTCAGAGAAGATAGGGGGACTATCAGCAAAAATTCTGACACTAGCTGATACCGCAGGAACAGCAATAGAAGAGCAAACTGCGTTCATCGCAAAACTTGTAAAAAGCAGCAAGGCAAGTGAGACTTCAGTTGGTGCGTTAGTCTCGAAAGAAACTGGGAAAAATGAAAAACCATGAGTCTATTAGTTAATAATGTAATCAACTCTAGCTCTCAAATCTCCTACTCTTACTTAAATAGTCAGGAAGTTTTTGGGTATTTGGTTACTTTAAATTATACTCTAAAGGTAGAAGACATACAGTTCGACAATAATGACGGTGTTCTACTTTCTGGAAGAGCTGCGATTAGATCAGCTTATAAGAGGCAAAACATAACGGCTCGTATAGCTGGAGACGAAATATTAAACGGGTTAGTTACTAATGTATCTTTTGCAGAAGGCTCTCTAAATGGAGAAGATACTGTAAATATAACAATTGAAGAAAGGAGGAGGTTAGATGATTACAGCTCAAAAACCTTCGCTAAATACATTCCAAGCCCTCATTTATTAGAGGACTTCTCTGAAAGCTACAATTTTACAAGATTAGATGCAGACTATTCTTATAATAGGAGCATATCTATAAAATATTCTCAAGATGCAGGAAGTCAGTTTTTGACAAATGCAAAAGCCTTCCTCACTAATTACTACTATGCTAATAGACCCAGCTTAGGGTACTATGAAGATGGTATATCTGAAAATGCTAGATTCAATAAAAATTATAATGGAACTCTCAGTCAGACAATAGATTTAGTAAACTTATCTGTTGATTTACAAGAAAGTTTTGACTCTTCTTTTATTGTTGATTCTGAAAACGTTTCTAAAAAGATAACCACTTCCACCTCGCTTGATGAAAAAGGATATCTCACCAAAGTTATTAGTGTTGAGTTAACGTCATTAAAGCATCACTCGTCTAAAGTTTTAGGGGATGCCATAGGATTGACTATAGATAGTATAATTTCTGACGAAGAAAGTCAGTTTGGAAAGCCATTCGCTATACAAAAAGGCATAACAAAAGACTCTAGAAAAGCATCACTATCTATTGGTTTTTCTACTGATCCAGAGCTATCTCAAGAAAATAGTATTTCTTATAATTGCACTAAAAATAAAGTAGGAGCGTTTTTCGAATACGATTTAAGTGTGACATATAAAGCTAAAGATAAAAATTCACAAACAAGATATGATAGTGTTATAGCTTTGTGGACTTCCAATAAAGACAAAAATGAGACTAAAGTTGTAGGGTTGTTTTCAGAAGCTACAGAAATATACGAAAAATCAAGATCTGCTGCGATTGACAAACCAAAAGGATCAGTAACAGAGAACATAAAATACACTACAGATGATTCTTATGACTCTGGCCCCTTGCCCGAAGGAATTTTAAAATTTAAAATTTCCGTTCAAAAACAAGAAAAAGTGAAAAGGAACAGTGTAATTCTTGATTTATTAGATCTTAAGGAAAAAGTTGTTACCTCCGATTTAAACTCGTTAGGTTCAGCAACTGTTACTGCTACTACTACAGCAGACCCTGCATATGGAGTTCATCATGGTAAAAATTTTTTAAATAGCAAAACCACGGAAATGAATGCAGCTTTAGAAGAAACAGATTTTCACGGAGTAAGCGATGTGATTACATCTAATTTAGTTGATGGAATAACAACTCGTGTAATAGAGTATATAATAGCTTAATATGGCGACTTCTATTACATACGGAAGCTACTCTTTCCCTGAGCCAATCCCGCTTTTTTCTGAAGAAGATGAGGCGGTTAAGCTTGGCGGCTTGCTAGATCATAGCTCTATTAGAGTTAATATAGTGGGCTTTTTGACTGGTAGTGATTTGAGTGGGTTAGATTTGCAAAAAATGCAAATGGTCAGTGGTTTCCTTAATGAATATCAAGACCTAACAATAACAATCGAAAATGAGGCTAAAACTTGTCCTTGTGCCTTTATAGAAAGTATTGATTTTAATGAAAGTGACTCAACTACAGTACTTCCTTATAGTTTAACTGCGTTGTATTATTCTGGAGAAACGTTTTCAGAATATTTTGGTGTTACAGACCCACAGAACTCTTGGTCTTATGAGGAGGGAGATAATAAAATAATTACTGCTACCCATACTGTTTCAGCTAAAGGATTAAAAGTTGGTTCTAAAGATCCTTTTGATAACGCTCGTGAATTTGTTAGCGGCAAGGTTATTAATGGATTTGAAAATATAGCTTTATTCAATAGCGGAGATAACGCCTTCTTGACTTCTAGGACAGAAAACGTAGATAGAAAAGAAAATATTTATGGGGTTACAGAAGTTTACTCTTACTCCGCTGGAGACAGAGATAATTCTGACAAGTCTTACTCCGATAGTGGCGTTTTAAACCTCTCTACGTCAATTTCATTTAGCGACAACTCGGAACTCTCTATCAGTGTCAATGGTAGTCTTCAGGGCAGTATGGACGCAAATACAGGCAGTCAAGTTGGTTTGTTATCAACTGGTAACTTTACTCCAGAGCAAGCCACAGAGGTAGCAACTAATGCATTGGTTAATTCTTACTCTGATTATGAATCAGGGGTTTACAGTTTTGTCCAAGATGGCCCAACAGCATTTAATTATGATTTAAATACTGGAGCTAATCTTCTTAATTTTTCTTTTGCTTTCGCTGACCCAGACAAAGTTGATCTTATTAATGATAATGTTTTACACTCTTATGTGTCTTCAATAAGTTTATCAAAAGATGCTTCAGTCTCTTCAGTCGCAGTTCAGGGGAACTTAAAATATTTAGGATCTTTGTTTATTAACTCTACGGGAGAGTTCGAATCTAATGCTAGATTTCAAGCTGTGGACACTGCTTTTGGGCAAGTTGATCAACGGGCAATCGCAGTATCTGCTTTACAGAAATTTTCTGGTGTTGCTACTGGATATGAAATTAATTCATCGTATGTAAATGAAGAGCCACTAGCTTTTTCTATATCAAAAAATCCTGTTGAAAATACCATCTCTTATAATTATAATTATACTAATCAAGTGGATTTCTCATCAGGAAATTTAAAAAATTTATCTTTAAATGTATCAAACAAACAACCTATTGCTGTTAACGCTGTCCAAGAAACCATTAGTGGAGTTGGGGCTTCTCAGGTAATTTCGAGAAGCTTAGGAAACTATTCCGTATCGGCTTCTTGTAGTGAGGATGGTAGTAAATTAGATAAACTCAAAGAAGTCGTTTCTGGATTATGTAGCGGAGATTTACTTATACAAGAATCTTATGCCACAGGTCAAAATTCAATATCTTATAACTTAGCCAAGTATTATTAATGAGTGAGAAAGCTTTAAATGCTATTTTATTGAACGCTCAAAGTTCAAACCAAAAGCTATCTGCTCTGTATGATTTTGAAGGAGCATCTGCCTTGAGCATAGGATTTGTGACTGGGCCAGATGGAAATGTTACTGGGACATATCCCAACTCTATTTATTCCAATCAACCTTCTTTACACACTGGCTTTTTACTTGGGGCGACAGGTGTTGATAACGCAGCTGTTATAAATAAAGCTACTGATATTTTTGATTCTTCATCCAGCGTTGGAGATAAATTAGACTTAACCTATGGTAATTTTCAAGTCCCTCTACATGGGCTAAACGCTGCCGATATGTCGGTTATAATTGATTTTGAGTTTCAAGATGGGAATATTGATGATGGTGTTATACTTGGGTGTTTTAAAACTGGCTCTGTTGTTATATCTAGTAATGAAATAAGGAATTCACAGGGCTTTAACATTGGGGTTACTGATAGAGGACACTTATTTTGTCAAACTTACAGTGAGAGGGGGGATTCAATCAAAGTAGCTAGTTCAATAGAATTATCTAAAAGAAATCTTATCGGCGTTTCTGTAGGTAAAAGCAAAATTAATTTCAGTCATTTTGATTATTTAAATACTTTAACGAACGAGGTAGAGATCCCAATATCTGAAGGGTTTGTTGACAATGAGGTGATCCGACTGATTAGTCCTCAGAGTCTATCTCTATATTTTGGAGGAAGCGACACTTACTTTAGGTCAACAGATAATAAGACTGCGACATTTAGTGGAAGTTTACATGGTGTGGCTGTACTCTCTGGATTTATAGACCCAGAATTTTTAAAAGAATTGGGAGAAGGGTTTATTGGTAGTTATTTTGAGAATGCAGCCGTTGAAACATCAGCAGAAAGGGTAACTGGTTATTCTCAGAATATTGTTTATAGAACTGGAATCACAGGATACAATTATAACTCTACAGGAACATTAGAGATTATAACTGGAAGAGAAGAATTTACTGGTAGTATATCACTTACTTCTTCAGAAAGCAAAAGCGAGGGCGAGCGCTTCTATAAGTATTATACTTTGAATAATGGTAGCGTTAAGACATTCTATAAAGAAGAATTGGGTAAACTTCATTCAAATTCTGGATATGTTTATTATCCCACTGGAGAAGGCGCTTACGATACTTTAGGATTAAATGATGTATCAGAATCAATACAAACTTACGCAGAGTTTACTGGAATAACTCAAGATAAAATAACAATTGATCTATACGGTAAAACCCCTCTTACTGGAGTTTTGTCTGAGGTTAGTGGTATAAATCAAACAGCCCTCACTGAGACTGTTACGTTTGTGGAACCAGCATCATCTGGTGTAAATTTAACAGAAAGCTCTGATAGCTTTAAAAAGAATTATATTTATTACATGGGAGGTAAATCATGACATATAACTATGTAATAGCTACTGGTGATACTACTGTATCAGGTAGTCAGTTGAACATAACAGGTAAAAATCAATTTCCGTCTTTTGGTGAAGATCCATTTAATGCAAAGTACTTTAGATTAGACGAAAACGGGGAGAAAAAAGATTATCCTTTTCTTTTTGATATCGATGTTATTACTGGCAGTGGAGTATCTTTAATTTCATTCAACTCTCAAACTATGTTTGAGGTTACTGGCTTTACAATTTCACAAAGTAATAATGAAAATTATTATATACAAGCAGCTGACGATTTAGGCAACTACCTTCTTGATTTCGACAATTCTGCGGGGAAAATTATGTTTGATCCAGTTTTAAATTTAAGTAATAGGGATGTTATTTATTATGATAAAAAAGATTTCTCCTCCCCTTTTTCTGAAGTAAAAACTAGCACATCAGCTGGGTCTTGGAATACAGAATTAGATAACATTCACGCTGCTATCGATGGTGGAGCTGTCTCATCTTCCAAAGCAGAATTGGAAGAGAATTATTTTTTATTTTTTAATGGACAAAAGCTTAAAGATTTCACTTCAAATACAGAGTTAGATAGTGTTACTGGGGTTTTATTTGCTATAAATAAGCAGAGTAATACTGACGAAATCACTGGAGTTTCAGATTCTTATGGGCCTAAATTTATAGAAAATCACGTTGATTTTTACATAAATGGAATGGAGCAAACCCCAGAAGATTTTCTTCAAATATATACGGGAGTGTATATGATAGAGTCGGGAGTAGACTCTTCTGTCTCCTTAGCAAACAAACAAACATTAAGTTATTAATCATAATGGCCTTTTTATCAGATAGAGAATCACTGGTATCCTTGAATTTTAATTTTTCAAGTTCTGGAGGGGATCACTCGGTATCAGTAGAGACTGTTTTAGATGCTCAAGACTTAGCGCAAGATGGAAATGACCTTGGAACAGTTATTGGCTCTAAGTCTGGACGGGTTACGTTTTCTGATGCTAGGCTCCAAGAAATGATGCTAAGATTCAAGACCGTTAAAAAGACCGTTAAAAAAGATGGAAGATCGACCAGAGTATTCAGAGAAATGACTCATGAAACTGCACTTCGTTTGAGGTCTCATTGTTTTGTTGTCAGGGGAAGTCAAAGCCATCCTAGGGATCAACAAGGAACTATTATAATGCCTTATTTTAGCGAATGCACGAATAGTCCTGTTATACAATCGCAACAGTTTCCCCAAAAAGGGCCGTCTAGGAAAGGTGGTGTTGTAAGAATAGGAAATATTTTTAACGAGGAAAGTTCTGTCACCTCAGTGTATAATAAAGAACGTAATATTCTTGCAGACGGCGTTAAAACCTCTTTGGTGTATCAAGGAGGAAGCTTAAAAGAAAATTTATGTTATAATTTAGAGAACACAAGTCTATTCTATAGAAACAACCCAGAATATGCTAATTACGACTTGCGGTTTGGATATACTCTCAAAGAGGCGAAAGACGGATTGTCAAAGTGTGGAATTTTCCTGAGAGGGCTACCAGATACTAATGAAAACATACTGTTTGAAGAAGCTGGCACTTTAGATTCAATTATTGCTAATATTGCTAGTAAATTTGGTTATTATTGGTTTGTTGATCCATTTTCAACTGGCATTGTTAATTTTATAAATTCTAATGCAGCATTAAACTTATCTCCCTTAAACCCATTTAAACAATCTCTTACAGAGCAAAAAAAATATATTAGCGCTTCTTTTACGGAAGACTCACTTTATCCCGTATTTGTTAACGCTTTTAGTGGAAATATAGAAAAGCAAGAACAAAGTTTTGAATTTGACCAAGGAGAAAGGGTTACTAGATTTAGGAAAGTTCCTTTCTCAGAGGGAACTGACGATGCGCCTGAAGCGATAATAGAAAAACTACTTGTTAATGAAAGTATACTGAAAGTTTTTTATACTATGTATCTCGCTGGAGCTTACAATGAGGAAAATTTTGATATTATGGCGATTGTTGCGACAAGATTCTTATTGGAGAACAATGCGTATGATATTAATTGGCAAGCCACGGATTGGAAAGGGGCTACGTCCATGAGGAATGCAAGAACAGGGGGTGTTGAGATACTAACTGGGATTTCTAGGAGTAAAAAGAAGATGCAAGAAGGCGGGGATATGAATCTTGACGACGCAGAGTTTATACAATTAAAAGACAAGACCACTGGCAAAAAGATAGAAAGACCATCACAGGGGCATGCTTTTAGATACATAAAGGCTATTTTTGACGTATTACATAATTCAATTTTTGTTTCTAATTACTATAGACAGTATACAGCTAGGAGGACAAACTGGACAGGATCTGAGATGACCATAAGCGGCCCTTTTAAAGTTGAAACGCCCTTTTCAGAAATAGAAGCTTTAGCTAGTGCTGACACCGTTTGGAAAGGACTTGGGTGGGGGAATGGCTCACTTCAAGAATTGATGCAAGCAGCTGGTTCAACAGGGGGAGGGGGATATGGTTTTGTTGGACAGATTAACGGAGCAAATAGGGCAACTTATGGGATGAATAGGGCAGATCTTAATTTTGAATTATTCAATTCTAACGAGTATCGATTCGAAGCAACAGCTGTGGGTGAATATTTAGGAGTCACTCCAGAATTGAAATCCAAGATACTAAAACTTGCTCAGAAATCAATAGAATTGTATAATAGTCAGAATAAATTTAGCATTGGGCCACAAACTGCGAGAGCTTATTTTAGTAGATCGAAAAGACCAACAGATGAAGAGGAGACTGATAAAAGCAGGAGGCGAGAAGAAGCTGACGCTAATAGACAGGCGGGGCTTGATGCAGCAGCACAGAAGTTATCGGAATTAGCTGAGAGGTTCGACACTAGATATTATAGTTTACAGGATAATGGATCTACTGGTCATCCTTTTAGGCCAATTACATTGGACATTAAGAAGGGCAACATCGCAGACATAATAGCGTTGGAAAAAAGCTCACTATCTGCGCTTCAATCTATCGCAAAACCTCAAACTCAATCTAGTAGAACCATACTTGGAATTTCTTTGCCGGGTGATTTTAAACCAACAATTAATGCGATTACTCTTGAGTTAGGAGAATCTGGAGCAACCACAACAATTAATGAATCTAGCGTTAAGCTTCTTAGGCCGAGCGAACAATTAATTATTGATAGAAATCAGAAAGCAGCATTAACTTCCAAAAAAAGTACTAATTTTTCAGCAATTCAAAAAAACTTATTAGGGCTATAGTTTTCTAATTGCAGCTCTAATTTTGCGAACCTCTTTGACTGGTATTTCGTCAAAGTTACTCCAGTTTTGAGCATCTTTATTTTGGTAAATTTCTTGCTTCCATAGAGAGCGCAAGGTTCCCTTTTTAAAGTCTTCAAAATTGTTACCCCCACCAGTATATTCTTGCCAGTCTTGAAATAGTCTTGTGTGAGGAGAAAGAATGCTTCCTATAGTTTCATCGTCAGAAAATTCAACTGATTGAGAATTTACAGCTCCTTTTGATTTATCAATCTCATCAGCTCCCACGATGTGAATATTTAGAAAATTACGAACACATCTCACAAAAGCTCTATTGCAAGCGATAGTTTCTAGGAACTTTGCTGCGAAAGAACCTGTATTTTGTAGTGTCGCATTTGCGACATCTTGGTAAACAACCCCTTGATCATGACTTTCGTAATTAGGAGACCAAACAATCTCACAACTAGCCACAACATAAGTATCACTAAGGTGGTCGGTTTTGAATGAAACACTCTGAAATCCTCTGAGTCGAGCTAGCTCCTTAATACCACCCAGCATGATTAAAAGCTGTTTGTCATCCAAGCCCTCTGGTGAAGTAGGAACATCCTTTTTGCGAGCTTCAAACCAATCTTTATTTGGGTAAAGAAACTCTGGCTTAATCATGGCCCTCCAATTTACAGAGCCGTCCTCATTAAATTCGTATTCTGTATTTTCTAAAAGACCGTGATCATTACGCTTGTAAAGGTCGGGGCCGTAAATCTTTTTATCACTCATTTCAATCAGTATAAAGCATGAGTTTGTCCAAGTCAATGAAAATATCGTCTAAATTCTTTTTCCCGTTTGCTTCAAAAAGAGAATGATATGCTTCACCGTTCTTAAAGTAAATTGTATAAGATTTTATTTTTAAATCTTTTTCGGGTAATTCGATTTGTTTTTTATTTTCTTCTATTTTTTTTGAGTCGTCTATAAAAAGAATTTGGTTGTCAAAAAACTTATACCTTTCTTCATTAATGGTTTTCTCATCTGTGCAAAATAAGCGCAAAGTTATCCCTTTCTTTTTTGCTCTTTCGATAAACTCTGAGTCGAATCGATCACAGAAATAGTTAATGCAATTAATATTTTTTTGACTTAAAATTTTATCCCCTAATGGCTTGTTTGTTAGAATAGAAATATTATTATTTTCGAATAAGTGGAGAGTATTTTCTTCATCATGATGTAAGTCAAACCTAAGAACTGTTTGTTTAGATGATACCGAATATTTCTTATCTGGTACAATATGGATAAATTGTTCTTTATATTTATTGCCAATAAAAATTGTCTTTCTAGAACTCTTATTTATGCACAACTTTTTTAGAATAGCGTTAGCTATTTCCTCTGGTTTAATTAAGTTGATTTGCTTAGGCTCCTCTTTTAAAGAGTAAGATGGCTTCTTGCCGTTCCTATGAGATTCAATTATTGTATGGTTCTTTTCCGAACCCCAGACTGGACTACAAGTAGAGGCGTATGTGTGTGCGTATATCGAAACAATAGGTTTATCAAAGGAGGAGGCAATATGAACTGGTAAACTATCTGTGCCAACATGCATAAGCCCATTCTTGATAATATAAGCAGATTGCTTGATACTGGTAGTAGCAAGAAACTTTGTGGCATTTTTTATTTTTGGTTCTTCTCCAGAGCCTATTTGAATAAACTTAATATCTGGAGCTTGCTCTTTAACTAAGCAAATAACCTCTTCCCAATAATCGTATTCTTTAGATTGAACTTTATTATCATTATGGATGGTGATATAATTATCTTCAAGAAGAGGAAAAAAATGAGGTTTAAAATGGGGTTCGCCAACTTTAACTCCCAAATCTTTTGCGTAAACTTCTACTAAGTGGCTCATCTTAATTTAAATTGAGTTTTATCTTTCCCGTTGTGGTTATAGCTGTATGTTTTTTGTGTCATGCAGTGAGGAAGAAAGGCTATATCAAAAAGACCCTGATGATCCCCCCTGCCTTCAAGAACGTGCAAGTCTTCAAATGAGTTTGAATAAGGAATAACTTTATGAACAAAAGGATTATCGTTAATAAGGTCGTAAAATTCTGGTTGAGTAACAAAGAATATTTTTTTGTCGGGGTAGAGGTTTTGTAGGTTTTCCATAAGTGAGTTAGCCATTAAGACATCCCCTGCCGATCTAGGAAGAACTACGGCAATCCTCTCTTTGAGTGGGACATCTTTTAAGAAATCCTCTACTGAGATACTAGGTTTTTTGTCCTCCTTTTCCTCTTCCTTCTTCGTTCTTATTTTAACTGACTTGATATAGTCTTTTAATTTGTCCACAGTGTTCTGTACTGAAAATTTTTCTTCAACATATCGCTTGCCCGTTTCTATAAGTTTAGATTTAGACTCTCCGTCCATTTCATAAACCTGTTGTAGCCTCTCACAAATACTATCTGGACATGTTGTAGCTTTGATAAATTGAGTGCTTGGTTCCCTATATTCATTCCAAGCTAGAGGTAGTCCACCTTGATGCTCATATGCAGAGTCAGTCCCACAAGAGTAGTCTGTGACGAGAGTAATTAGCCCAGCAGATTTAGCTTCTTGAATAGGTAGTTCTTGACCACCGCTAGTAAACGGATGGCAGTAAACATCCATCATGTTGTATAGCTCGTTTAACTCCTTCTCTCCTACTCCCTTTCCGCTATTCTTGGTTTTTACAGATTTTTCAGAATTACACACAGAACAGTTTTTGTCTTCTCCGAAATATGGTCGAACAAAGTAATTATCGCACTTGTGACATACATAAGTTGCCAATACGCTTCCGTCTTCAAGATCTTTTTCTTTTAGGTATCTTGGAATATCCCATCCATGATCTTTTTCTCCCCAGTCCGTATGCAGGAGGAGCTTCGCAGAGACTTTTGGGTTTTTTTCTTTAAATTTTTTAAATCCTTCCAATAGATTCGGGACAGACTTTCTTAGTTGGTTTTTAAATACAAACCCAATTACAAAATCATCTTGAAGACCGTGGAGTTTTCGTAACTCTTCTCTGTTATCCAGAGGCTTAAAGTGACTGTAGTCTACAGCTCCGTGAACAGTCTCCACTGTCTCATGACCAAGCTCCTTCATTGCCTTTTCAGCGAAGCTAGCCCAAACCAGCATTTTGTCACATTTTGGTTCCATTTCGATAGCTTGATCTAAAATAGGTAAGCTATCTAAAGTTGTCCAAATAATTTTTTTTGTTCTGTTCCACCAAGGTTTATTTTCATATTCCCTGAAAGCCCAGACATCTTCGATTCCCAAAAATACATCTGGTTTTACTTTTTCTACGATCTCATCAATTACATAAAATCCATATTGCGCGGCTCTTTTTTTAGATGGTTCTTTTTCTATAGCACTAAGGATCTTAGGATTAGAGGGGTAAGTGCCGTAGGACTCCCAAGGTGTGCTTATGTCCCTACCATAAGGAACTCCGTTGGCAGCTTCTATGACTTCAATATCTGGATCATTATAAAGAGCGAGAAGAATATTTTTCATATTCTTCCCGAAACCCGTTACCATACGGGAATAATTAGACTGAACTAAGACTTTGATTTTAGAATGGGACATCGTCATCGTCGTCCTCAACTACGGACGCTTTAGGTGTGGATTTTTGGTAAGTTTTTTGTGGCTGATCCTGCTTATAGGCTTCTGATTTAGCAGTTAGACTCTCTTTGATGTAGTCTTCAAGCAAAACAGCTAGACATTCAGCCTCTCCAGCTTCGATTGGGAGTTTAAAGAATTGAGAAGAATTTTTTGTAACCGTCAGACCCCAAGCTGGTGATTTAAAGGTTTCTTGGCCATCTTTGTTTTTGATGATGCGGTTTTTATCCCAAGGGGTGAATTTAATGATTGTTGTTTTTTCTTCCGTTTTGTGAAAACCTACGAATGGAATCCTAGTTTTCATTGAGGACAGGAATTCTCCAGCTTCAATGTCTGTGAGCTTAATCGTAGTAGATTTGTCTGGATTCTTGGCATTCTCCTTAAAAGAACCCGTTTTACGCTCATTATTCCAGCTGTGCTGAAGAATCATCGAGACAAAAAGAACTGGATTGCCGTTTCTGTCTTTAGTACAGTCAAAAGTGAATGCTGACCCAGTATTTTTAGCATTAGGCTTATAAAGTGTAAATTTCATAGAAAAAGTGTATTCTTATTTAGATAATCTATTGTAGCATGGCATTTACTAAAATTCAACCACAACAATTACAATTACCTACTTTTACAAGTCCTAGTGGTGATTTTTCATTTACTGACCTTTCAACTGGGGTTCAGATTAACCTAGACAGGGAAATTGGTGGGGCGGTGAACTTCACTCATGGTGCTAAAGTTAAGACTAGACCGATTATAACTACAGCATCTACTAATTCCATTGCTGATGATTGTTTTGTTTTAGGGGGGTCAGATAACGAGGTTACGGGGCTAAATAATGTCATTATTAATGGTGAGAGTAACACTAATGTGTCTGGAAACTTTAATACCCTCTTAAACGGGACTCAGGTGAATTTTGGAGCTTCTGGACAACAAAATACAATTTTAGCGGGAAAATTAGCGATTTTCGCTGACCAGACCACTGGAGCTGTTATATTAGCAGACCATGAAGGAACTGCCACCAATAGCACTAACCACTCTCTATTAGTTTCTTTCGCAAGTGGAACGACTTTCCAAGAAGGTGATGTTGAGTTCAATTCCCATCTAAAAGTCGATTCAAGTCACTCTGGAATATTTAGTGGAAATTGCAAGATTGCTGGAACTTGTGATGTTATCGGCGCTGCTACCTTTGGAGATTCAGTCACGCTGAATGATAGCGGAGATGCTGTATCAGATCTTTACATTGGTTCAAGAGTAGTTGACAGTAGCGAAACTCCTGCGGCAGTTACTAATAAAGCTAATGCTCTAGTGGGTGGCACACCCAATTTAAAAAATATACTCACGGGGACTGACGGGGGATCTATAGGAA
>Ga0209232_1000164_pt1 | contig 42959 bp, 64 predicted proteins | sample ETNvirenome_2_60_FD_184066 | JGI IMG/M metagenome (GOLD analysis project Ga0209232, IMG submission 184066) | Marine viral communities from the Pacific Ocean - ETNP_2_60 (SPAdes) (version 2) | ecosystem: Environmental > Aquatic > Marine > Oceanic | place: Pacific Ocean | collected 2013-06-22
AAGTTTAGGTGCTAGCTTAGCATATCCTAATAACTCAGTACTAACTAAAACAGAAGCACAAACATTAGCAGCTTCATCAACATTTACAGGAGAATAAACGGATATGATAGAATATAAAATATTAATAGATTATCCTGGTTATTATACAAGCACAAATATATTAACATATAAGGTATGGCATGGCATTAGTTACTAATTTTTTAGACAGAATAAAAGATTTATCAGGAGACTGTAGTGATGATAATGCTATTGAAACATTTATTACCGATGGATGCTATGATGTTATTAATCGTGTAAAAGCTGTAAACCCTCAAAAATTAGATTTATTTACAACTTCTCATTCACTTACTACTGCATCTGTATCTGTTACATCAGAAAGAGATATAGTAAGTGTATACAGACAAAAAGAAGCTATAACTAATAGCTCTAATTTATTAAGCGCAGTAAATTCAGGTTTTGAAAGTAGTGTAACAGAACAAACAACCTTAACATCTGTATCATCTGGAGAGTGGCTAGATAGTTCATCTGATATAGGAACTCCAGGCTCTATATCTGTTCATTCAAGCGCAGCCAAAACAGGTTCTAATGGATTATTATTAACTTGTACAGGTGCAACAAATTATGCTTATTATGCTCATACTACAGAGGTAGGTAAAAAATATAAATATACAGTAAATTTAAAAGGTCCAGCTAGTAATAGTGTAGCAGCTATAGTATTACAAGCAAGAACTAATTTATTAACTATATTAGCTCAATCAGATACCGTAATAGTAACTACAGGATGGCAATCTTTATCTGTAGAGTTTACTGCAACAACAACATTAAGTATATTTTCAATAGTATTTGTTGGGACAACATCAGATACAGCATATGTAGATGATGCAGAGTTAGTATCTATAGAAAATACAGGAAATTATTACCCTTGCAGGTATGTATCATCAGAAGAAGGTAAATATACTATATTAAATGAAAATAGTATATATTATGCTAATAATGCTTATGACCCTGTATATTATATAGATTCAGGAACTTTATTTGTAATTCCAGCTCCCAATGCAAGTAATCCTGTATCATATAAAAAAATACCTGAATATACAATTACAAATATTGATAGTAGCACTTCAGATATAGCAAATTTTCCTACTGAATATTATGAACATGTACTTACTTATGCTGGTATACATAACTTGCAAAGACAAATAAATAATTTATCAGGAACATTAACAAGTGGATATACTTCTCCTCAAGTTGATGGAACTACTAATAGTTTAACAGCTATGGAAAACATTACTGCAGAAGAAACACCTTTAGGAACAGATGCTAATTTTGATGATTATAGTAAATGGTTTCAAGTTTTAGCTGAATATATAGAAGATGAAGAAGATTCAGAATTAGCTCAAATGCAGATAAGTAAAATACAGACATATCTATCTTCATACCAAACAAGTCAATCAGACCAACAGCAAACTTACAAATCCAATATAGAGAGACATGCATTTTTAATACAAATATTACAAATACAACAAAAAATATTAACTGATAAATACACAGCTATGTTTATATCAGAAGGTGTAAAGCTAGGAGATAGTTAATGAAATTACAAGAACTTATAGAATTAGTACAACAACATCATCCTGAGCTTGGTCATAATCAAATAGTATTAGAAGCTAATAGAGCATTAAATGATTTTAGTATGCAAACTAAATTAGTCAGAGGAACATTTGATATAAGTACAGTAATAGATAAAAGATTTTATGATTTAAATGAAAATATAATAGAAATAGAAGAAGTTATTTATGACCACGGTACAGGCAAGGGGACTACAATACCTAGATTAATTAATAAACCAAGAGTTAAGGATACAACATAATGGCACAACCAACATATCCACATAATATAGAAAAAGAATATGTATATTGGGTTGAAAGAAATCAAATAGCAATAGCATATAAAAAAGATACTCTTACAACTGGAATAGATGTTGTACCTGCGATAGAGCCTGAAGGTGAATTTTTATCGCCTCATAAAGCTGTAACTATAAGAATTTATGCAACAAAAAAAGCTGAAGTATTAAATGATAGAGAAGAAGCTGCAGGTACTGCTCCATCAGGTAAATTTATATTAGGTGAGTTAGATGATAAGCCTGAGTTTGATGAGATGCATCATGAAGCAATATTAATGTATGTATTATGGAAAGGCTATGAAAAAAAATCAGCAGTAGATATTAGTAATCTAAGAATGGCTCAATACTTTAGAAAAAGATATCAAGAGTGTGTTCAAATGGCTATGAGAACAGCATCTAGCAATAGAATTAGAGGACCAAGACAAGTAAAATATAACAAAACATTAGGGATACTATGAAGAAAGAAATAAAAGATATTATAGAGTGGACATTATATAAAATTGGTATGTATTCAGAAGATGCTGCTGCTATGATTTATAGAACAGGAATGGCTGAAACAGGTTATAAACATTTAAAGCAAATGGGTAGTGGTCCTGCAATAGGATTTTTTCAAATTGAACCTGCAACAATGTATGATGTAATGGATAATTATGTAGCTTATAGACCACAAATTAAAACAGATTTATATGCACTTGGATATGATGATAATGATGCAGAAACAAGAGTTATGGCAAATATAACGCTACAGGTAGCTTTTTGTAGACTTTGCTATAGAAGAGATAAAAATCCAATACCAAAATTAGAAGATATGGAAGCACAAGCTAAGTATTGGAAAAAAGTATACAATACAGAGTTAGGCAAGGGTACTGTTAAGCATTTTATGGAAATGAATAATGGATAATGATTTAGCAAATAAAATTAATGACATTAAAACTGCTGTTGAATATGAATCTAAATTTTCTAAAGAACATAGAGATTGGATGGTTGATACTGTAACAGAAATAAAAGATGATGTTAAAAAAATAAATAGTAGAGTTAGAAATAATGAAATACAGTTAGGCTGGATGAAAGGTATAATAGCTATGATTACAGCTGGATTAGGATGGTTGATAGGTAAAGAAATTTGAAAACAGCTAAAAGAGCAATAGTAACTCCTGATAAACATTTTCCTTTACATGATAGACCATCTATAAGCGTTCTTTGTCAAGCAATAGAAATGGTAAAACCTAATATTTATATTGATTTAGGTGATATTGGAGAGTGGAATAGTTTTAGTGCATGGAAGTGGAAAAGAAAAAAGAAACCTCCATTAGAGCATATTATACCTGGATTAGATAAAGAAGTGCAGGATGTCAATGAATGTATGGATATAATAGATGAATCTTTAGATAAAGTTGATTGTAAAGAAAGATATATAACAGAAGGTAATCATGATAATTGGTTAAATATGTTTGTAGAAGAATATCCATATCTTCCGCATTATAAGTTTGCAGAAGCAGTAAAGCTAAAGAAAAGAGGATATCACTATTATCCTTTTGGTAAATATTTAAAGGTAGGAAAGTTACACTTTTATCATGGTCATCAGTTTGGTGGTCAGTATCATGCAGCTAATCATTTGAGAAAAAAAGGTTGCAATGTAATGTATGGACATTGGCATGACCTACAACAACATAGTGTAACTCATCATGATGGACCTAAATCTGCATGGAGTGTAGGTTGCTTAAAAGACATGAGCCATGAAGCTAATCAATGGTTACAACACAGAGATACTAATTGGGCTCATGCATTTGCAATAATAGATTTTTATGATAGTGGACTATTTTCAGTCCATATAGTACAAATAATTAATGGCAAAACTTCTTTATGGGGAGAAGTTTTAAACGGAAATAGGAGTTAATATGGCTAAACTAAGTATAGCAGGAAAAGTATCTGCAAATATAGGAGGAAAAGTAAAAACATTTGCTCCAATTTCATCTAAATCAAATGTTAACGAAGCAGTAGATATGGAGGTAAATTTAGCGCATGGCGATGTTCCATCCACTTTGATTGATGTTACTCCTGCTGCTAAGGGTGGCAGTAATGCAATGAATGATTTTAAATATTTAGGGATACAAAATATAGGTGCTGTTCCTGCAGAAATTATGATAGAAGCTACACAGTATCGTGATGATGGTGCTAATGCAGATGAATCTATAACTGCTGGTTCTAATTTTACTAGAGAAGCTTTTTTAAGTTTTATTATTACTCCTGGTGACCATATGGTATTGCCTAATCCTAGAATTATTATATATAATGAAGATTCTACAGGCTCACCTGAAAGCGCAGCTAATGCAGCCGCATTAAATAGTGTAGATTCATCTTTTACTGTTAGTGGTAATGTAGAAGGACCAACAGATGGTAATGGAGCTTTTACAAGTACAGACCATTTTGGAGAAACAGTAACAGGAGGTGCAGTACCTGGCTCTTATGTAATTAATTTTTATGCAGCAGGATATCAAGAATTAGGAATAACAAATTCTACAAATAAAGGAGCTGCTGTTACTTCAGCAACTGATTCTGATTTAGCTACTAATACAGCTTATGCATTTAATATTGGACTTGATGGTGGTGGTGGTAATACTATAGCATTTACAACAGATTCATCAGATGTGACTTTAGGAAATCCTGCAGATAGTGCTAGTACAGGAGTATTAAGAAAAATACAAGAAGCTTTAGATGCAAATTCGGCTACTCGTGGTACAATAGTATCTATAGTAGATGGCGATGTAAGATTTACATCAAGAACTAGATTAAGCACTTCGGCTGTTGCTATAGGTGCACCTAGTTCAGGAACTACAATGTTTGGTGTAGGTATTATTCCTGCTATTGGAAATGTAGATGGAGCAGTTGCAGCAGCATTAGAAAGTACATCTACACCTGATTATTTAAAAATTGGCATATCAGGAAATACAAACCATTTAATGCTAGATAAAGGTGATGGCTCTATGTCAAGGGTTAATGGTGGTTCGGCTACAATAGATTATGACCCAACAGGACATGTTATATTGAATGGATGTCCACCTCATGCTAGTTTTAAAGTTCATTGCATAATTAATTCAGCTCATAGTGGAGAACTTAGTAATGCATCAGCAGGTACTGCAAATTGTATTAAAAAAATATATGGTAGAAGTTGTAGTAGAGGAAGTGAAACTAAACTACAGATAGTAGCATTTAATTAGGAGATAAAATGTCACTTAGCAAAGAAGAGATATTAAAAAAGAAAAAAGAACGAGCAGCAGCCAAAAGACTTATGATAGATAAGCTTAGGTTTTGGGTAGGTGTATTTAGTGTGCCTACTATACTTATAATGGCTTGTATGCTTATTGGTGCAGCTTATTATCTAGGGGAATCACAGTTAGCTGTAGTAACAGGTCTTATTTCGACTATAACGATAGGTTTAATCAATGTTCTTAATGGAATGGTAGTGCCACCAGCCCCTGAAGACCCATTAGCTGTTGTAGCTAAAGATTTAGTGCATCATTTACAAGACCAAGCAAATAAAGATATGGAAGTATCTATGGATAGAAATAAAATTAAAATTGGTGGAAATGGTGTAAAGATGGAGTCCCAAACTCCTGAAAGTCCTTTATGGGGAGATGATAAACCATTGAAGAAAAGAGGTAAAAAATAATGTTATTTTTAGGCTGGTTAGTAACAGTTAGCTTTACAGTTGGTGTAGGTGAATATTATAATTGTAAATATCCTAGAGTTGAACCTGGATATAGTAGTGAAGGATTTTTTTGTAACTGGGAAGATAGAGATTTTTATAAAGAGAATGGTAAGTGGGTACTTACTCCTGTAGATTCTACAGATAATTGTTTTGAAGAAAAGTGGAGAGAAAAATATTGGGAGAACAAATAATGGATTTTATATTGGCATTTATAAAGTCTATTTTTATATCTATACCTATAATGATGATATGGGTAGCTATTAGAATCAAATGGAAAGAGTGGAGAGAAAGTAGATGAGCGATTGCGAGACGAGATTATTATTGTTATATGTGCAGTATTAATGCATTATGCTTTAGAATTTGGCAAAAAACTAGGGGACTATAGTTGTCCTCCGTATTGCGAAGTAAACCATCAACACATAAAAAAGGAGCAAATAAATGGATATGAAGGAAATGATAGCTAATTACATTTTTAACGATGAGATGAAAGAAAAAATTGTTAAAGAGTTAAATGAAAATGTAAACATTCCAATCATTAATGAAGAAACAGAAGGTAAAATTATTGAAGCAATTTACGAATCTGTAGAATCTGTAGTAAAGGCTGTAATATTAAAGTAAATGGCTAAAAGAACCGTCAATTTAATCAACTTTGAAGGTGGGGTTAATAGAGATGCAGACCCACGAGATATTAGAGATAATGAATCTGCTATATTGTGGGGATGGAATGTTTCTGATAAAGGGGTTCTGCGTCTTGGCGGTGGACAGGCTATACCAACTGAAGGTCCTACAGACAATGTAATAACTACAAATATAGATGAAGATATGGCTGGTCATGGATTAGGTTATTTTACAGCAGATTATAGGTTATTAAACTTTGACCAAGAAAAAACTAATTTTATTTTTATGGCAGATAGTGAATCAATAATACATGTACATCCATATGATGCAACAGGTGAAAATAGTTTTAATGAAAATTTAATAGAAGAATTTAGTTTAGGAACTGATACTAGTCCAAAAGTTAAATACTATACAGGTGATGATGGTATTAGAATATATGATTCAAATTTTGCAAATATAAATAATATTAATAAAGTATTTATGCCAACACAATATGAATATTTTAGAAAAACAATAGTGACTGATGGCTTAGGTAATAGAAATTATATTGTAGAAGAATTAACTGAAGAACTATATACTGAGCTAGGCGTAGACTCTTCTGTAAATTCATTAGCTACTGATTATATATATAAAAATTGGCATTTTGGAAATGCTTTTATAAATGTTTCAAATAATATATGGGGTCCTGAGATTGACCCAGGAGTTTCAACTGGAACTGGAAATAGTGAATCTGTTAGTAAGCCATCTTTTTTAGCTGCAGGAATAGTAGGGACTAATGATACAGTTAGTAGCGGTGTTCCTAGTATTGTTGATTTAACAAATGCATTTGATGATTCTAGTCATTCTTTAGCTAATGGTGGAAGTGGTTTAGGAAATAAAATACATTTAGAGGTTGGTTATAAACCAGGATTAGATGGAGATGAAAGTTTACAACAAACTTGGAATTTTTATGTTACTTATATTTATGATGAAAAACAAGAAACATCTCCTGTATTAGTTAGAGATTATACAAATCTAGATGCAGACGGATTAGCAAAAGCTTTGGAATATAATCATACTCAAGATAACGCTATGCATGTAACATTTGAATTTGCTTATTTAGGAAAAACTGATAGATTTGATGATGAAGAGTTTTTAATAGAACCTAATAATAATTTTAAACATGAAGATTTGCAAACATGGGATAGAAGAGTAACTGGAATGTGTATATATATGGCAGATATACAATCTCAAAGCATAGATGATAGACTTTTATATTTATGTCATGAAATTAATTTTTTAACAGGCAAGGTTAGAACTCCAGGAATGCCTGTGAATGAACAAGACAATGTTTTGGTATTGGATAACGATAAATTTACTTTTGGATTTAATCAATCTCGTGGATATATATCAATATTGCCAGGAGAAACATATCAATCTAGAGCAGGATACAATCCTTTTAATGTTTTTTATACAAAATACAAAACTGCAACAGTATTAAATGGCAGAACATACATAGGAAATGTAGCTACACAAAATAATGATGGAAGCATTAAAAGAATATATAATGATAGAATTATACAAAGTCCTGTAGGTTCTTTTGATGTATTTCCTGAAGAAAACTTAATTGATGTTGTTTATGATGGAGATGAAATTATACACTTAGAAGGATTTTCTGATAGAATACTACAATATAAAAGAAATGTATTATATATTATAAATGTATCTCAAGATTTTGCTTTTATAGAAAATACTTATCAAGGCTTAGGAGTTAGACACCATACACAAGTTTGTAAGACTCCAAATGGAATAGCTTGGATTAATGATGAAGGATGTCATTTTTATGATGGTAGAGAGGTTGTAAATCTTATAAATTCTAAAATAAAGAGAGGAAGACCTTTAGGAGCAGAATCTACAAATGCACAAAGGCAAAGTGCTCCATTTAATGCTTTATTTGATGACGAAGGTGATTATCAAGAATTTAATAAATGGCATGAATATTTAGGTTGGGCAGCATTTATGAACTCAGAGTTTGAAGATATGGTTGATGGAGCTGGTAATTTCCAAAAAAATTCTATGCCAAGTATAGGGTATGATGCAGCATCTAATAAGTTAATAATAATAAAAAGTATAAATGATAGAGGTGTAGATAAATGTACAGGTTGGGTATATGTTTATGATTTTGTAAATGCAGCTTGGACATTACATCCTGGAGCTTATGAGCCTAGTAGGTTTAATTTTGGCAAATCAAATTTTATTACTAATTCTAAAAATGAATTAATACTATATCATCAAAGTTTAGGCGAAGATGCAAAATTAAGTAAATGGACAGATTTTTATAATAATAGAGACTTTGTTCAAAATAGTACAGAAGAACATCAAATACTTTATAAAAGCAAGGATTATGATTTTGGAGAACCTTCAACTAAGAAAAACATTTATAAATTATATATAACATATAAAGCATTTAATGACACTAGAATTAAACCAATATTTTTGTTAAATGGGTACAAAGGTCAAAGAATGGCTCAACCTGGCAGTTTTTCATACAGAATACTAAGTAATAATGGACAGTTTGAGTCTAATGAATATTTGAATGACAACGGATTTAAAAGTACAAGTGGTGAATGGAAAAGAGTTGAGCTTAAATTTACACAACCATCAAAATTAAAAAATATATTTTCTTTTCAATTTGTTATGTATAACTCTAATCCATTTTCACCTATATTATCAGATTCAAATCCCAATAATGAATCTAGAGACAATACTGATAATAATTTCTTTGGAGATTTTAAAGTAAATGATATATCTATTGTATATAGATTTAAAGGTGGTAGATAATGGATTCGCGTTTTGAAAGAATACTAAATAAAAGCAAAGGTTTTAGAGTTAATTTTTCACAAAAAGCAAATTTAGATAATAGTGAGGGTGAAGAAGGTGAATATCGTATAAATAAAGTAAATGGAGTTAGTAAATTATTTATTAAATTAAATAGAAAATGGGAACCAATAACACCTGAAGGGAATTTGCAAAAAAACGGTTATGTAAAGTTTGGTAATGGGTTTCAAATTACATGGGGTGTAAATAGCACAGATAATAATAGTGAATATACAGTTAACTTTAGCAAATCATTTAATGCTATGTGTGTAGGAGTTATAGTAAATAACCAAAAAGCAGACGCTCAGTATCCAATGTATGCTAAATCATTTAATACAAAAGGATTTACAATAGATAGGAATAATAGTATGAGTGGCTCTCAAACAATAAACTTTATAGCAATAGGATTTTAAGGAGTAAATATGGCAATAACAGGACCAAAATCAGACCAATCGATAGGATATGTATCTAGACAATTTAATGACCAATTAAGGTTATTATTAACAGAATTAGAAGCTACTAAGGCAGATGAGCAAAGAAAAAAAGAAGAGACTACAGGAAAGATATTGTTTGCTTTAGGTGGACTAAAACAAATAAAAGATTATAGAGATGAATTTTTATCAGATAAATTGAAAGAAGAAACTATATTTGCAGGTCAAGAAGGTGAGAAAGTAATGAGAAAATATGTTACTGCACCTCCAAAAGAAGGAGAATTGTTTAAAGGAAAATATTTACAAAGAGCTAAAGACTTTATATATGAACCTGATTTAGTTTTGAATCCTCAATTAAAAGATGCACCTTTGCCTTTAATAGAAGACAAAGAAGGAAATAAAGTAAAAAGAAATGAAGTTCAAAGATTTGAATATTTAAAAAGTCAAGGTTTTAGCGATGATGAAGCAAGCAAAGCATTAGATGTAAATTTTGAACAAGATTTAAATAAAGCAAAAGAAATGAGAAAAAAAGCAAGAAATGATGCAGCAATGATGCAATTAAAAGATATGAGTGATGTTTTTGATGAGCCTGATTTAGTTTTAAATCCAAAATATCAAAGTCTTTTTAATCCTGATGCTATAAAATATCAAGGTGATATTCCTAAAAAATCTAAAGGTGGCAAGCTAGTTGGTCCTTCGCATGCAAAGGGTGGTATATTAACACAAGTTGGTGACCAACCTATAGAAATGGAAGGTGGAGAATACGTTATAAGAAAGTCTTCAGTAAAAAAATTAGAAAAATCAAATCCTGGATTGTTAGCTAAATTAAATAAAACAGGTAAAATGCCTAAAAAAGCAAGTAATGGTGGACCTTTAGATGACTATCTAGAAAAAGGTATAGGAGCATTTGGAGATATACAATCTTTAAGAGGTTCAACAGATACTTTGGGTACAGCAAGTTCGGGCTTATCATTAAGTAGTAGAGCATTTGATGTTGCTGGTAAAGGTAGTGCATCTCAAGCATTAGGTGGTGCATCTCAAATATTAGGCGGTATAAGAGGATTAGATTCAACAGATGAGACAGGAATAACTCAAGCACAATCTGCTTTAGGAATTGCTCAAGGTGTAGAAAGTGTTGCAAGTACAGTTGCACCAAAAGCAGTAGGGACAACAGCAGGAACAGTATTGGGCAAAGCAGCACCTGTTTTAGGTATAGCATCAGGAGTTAAAGATGTATTAAATCCTGACACAACAGCAACACAAAAAATAGCAGGTGGTGCAGGAGCTGTAGCAGGTACAGCAACATTGGCAAGTGCAGCAGGAACAACAGCAGCAGCTAATTTTTATAATCCTGTTGGATGGGTAGCAGGAGCTGTAGCAGCAGGTGCTACATTAGCAGGCATGATGGGTGTAGGTAGTAATCCTCAAAATATAAATGTAAAACCTACAAAGATTAATTTATGATAAGATATATGCAAGAAAAAGATATAGATAGTGTAGTAAATTTAGGAGAAGAATTACATAAAGAAAGTCCTATTTTTAATAAAAATGCTTGGGATAGAGAAAAAGCTATGAAGTTTGCAAAAAATATAATAGAAAATCCAATGAAATGTGGGTTTTTAGCTTTTGATGGCAAAGAGTTGGTAGGTATGATATTAGGATTTATAGATACACATTATTTTTCATATGATAAATTTTTATCTGAGTATTTTGTATATGTTAAAAAAGAAAAAAGAGGTTCATCTTTAGGTATTAAATTGATTAATGAATGGTTAGAGTGGGGCAAGCTGTATGATGTAAATGAAGTTTGGTTGCAATACACTACTAATATAGACCTAGATAGAACTGATAAGTTTTTTAATAAAATAGGTTTTAACAAAATAGGATATACATACGTTAGGAGTTAATATGGGACAAATAGGAAGATATGAAGGTTCGGATGCTGAGCAAGGTGCTAAGAAAAATGTAGCTAGTACTACTAAAGAACAAGCTACAGAAGCATTAAATCTTTTAAAACAACAATATGATAGAATAGCATCTCCTGATAGTATTGCAATGAAAGGATTAAATCTTCAACAGCAGAGCGATAGAATGGCATTTGAAGACCAAAGCAGAAAAATGTCTGCAGCTTTTGGCAGAACAGGTCTAGCAGGCTCAGGAACTCAAGATAGAGCTAGAAGAGATTTGGCAACTCAATTTAGGTCTAGACAAGCATTTACAAGAGAAAAAGCTATTGATGATAAACAAGCACAATTAGATAGATTATCAGCAGAAATGCAAAATATTATATTTTCTACAAGAAGCACACTTGCAGGTCTTTCAGGTGACCTTGGCGGTGAAAGTAAAAAATTTAATCCTGGTGGATTAGAACAATATGGAATAGAGGATTAGGAGGAAAAATGGATTGGAAAGGAGCAGCATTAGTATTACAACAATTAGGTGAGCTAAGAAAGCCATCTCAATTAGAAGTTGCTGAAAAACAATATGAACTAGAAGCTAAAGAAACAGAAGCTAAAAGAAGACATGAATTAGCATTAGCATCTTTAGAAGGTATACAAAGTAATATAGAAAATTTAGATAAATTATTAGTAGAAAAAGTTAAAGCTGGTAATGATATTGCAATAGGACTGTCATCTATTGGCAAAAAAGAAAATATATCAGGTAATGCAGCATCTTTAAATGAACAGCTATATAGTCAAGAGTTTGCAGATTATGAAGGAGCAAGAAAAAATTTAAACACCCAATATAATGATAAATATGACCAACTTAATGAGCAAATTCAAATAAATAATGCAGCAGGATTAGGAAAACAATTTGTCGAAAAAAATTATGAGCTTGGAGGTGAAAACTATTTTAATAGAGCACAAGTAGCAAGAGATGACTATGGGAATATAGTTTATGATGCCTATCATAAACCAATTTTAGATAGTTTAACACAAAATTTAAGCTATGAAGAAGCTAAATATGCAGTCGAGTTGGCTGCTAATGAAAATTTTGAAGATGATATATCAAAACAAAGTTTTATAACAGGTGCTATGGCTTCTTTAAAACAACCTGAAATGAGAAAAGCTACTGATACAGCTAGAAAATCACAAAAAACAGAAATAGGTCAAGATGAAAAAAGATTTAAAGATAAAGATATAATTGAATTTCAAGTAGGAACTCCAGAATTTACAGAAAAAGCAATACAAAAAAGAGCAAAATTGCTAGACGACAATATTGGAAATGAAGCACAGGTTAGAACATTTGTTTTTGAAAATTCTAAAATTAAGAATAATCTTATAGGTACTAAAGCTATTAATAGATTTTCAGCAGTTGGAGACCAATCAACAGCAGCAACCATTAATGATATAGTAGAAGATTCAAGAGGTGACTATGTTAAACATAACGAAAGTCATAGAATTATAGTATTAGATAACGAATTTAGAAATGATGGGCTTGGAGTAGAATCAGATAAATATAAATTAACTCAAGATAATTATCAAAAAGTATTAATAATGGCAGGTAGCGAAGATATGGAAGAAAGGAAAGCAGGCGAATTAGCGATGCAGTTATTTCATATAGCTCATTATAAATATGATGGTTATATAAATGAAAGACCTGATGGATATCCTATAATTGATGGTGATGGTACAGATTTAACAAAAGAATTTCCCATGAATAATATTGGATTAAAAAGAATGTCAGATGCAATATTAAAAATGATAGAAACGCATTATAAAGAACCTAAAGAGTCTGAAAAACCTGATAGTAGTATATGGAAAAGTTTACGACCACAAATTAGACAATAATATGAGCATACTATATAAATATTTAGACCCTATTGATAGCAATAAACAAGAAACTAACATTAAAAATATAAATGTTGAGCCTGTTAAAGATTCTAAGCCTGTTAAAGATTCTAAGCCTGCTACATCAAAAACAAGTGGAAATAGTATTTTATATAAATATTTAGACCCTATTGATAGTAATGATGTTTCTGAGGATGTAATTAATCCTTCTAAAAAATCAAGTGATAGATTTCCAATAACAGTTGCAGAATTTGCTAGATTATATGCTCCTAAAGATGATAAAAATGACCCTGAAAAATATGCATCAGATTTAGTATTTTTAATAAATAAAAATTACAATCTTAATATAGATACAACTAGCAATATATTTGATATAGATACAGACAAGTTAGTTCAAACTATTCCTACTTTAGAAGGATTTAATCAAAGCGAGGAATACAATTTAGAAAAATTTAACAAACCTCAAAACTTATCTCAAGAATTTAACAACCCTGGAATGTTAAAATTTAGGAATCAAGACAACTCATCTCCTGCAAGAGAAGTTAGAACCTTAGACACTAATGAGCTTTTGTATCCACAAGGTGATTTTGCTAAATTTGATACAATAGAAGATGGATATAGAGCTCTTGAAAAAGACATAATGTTAAAGCAAAAAAGAGCAAAAATACAGAAGCTACATGATGAGGCTGTTAAGTTAGGATTAGAAGATACAGTACAAGCTGATATTATGTCATTAGTATCTCAAGAGGATTCAATAAGACAAGAGCCTGTATCTGCATCAGTAGCACCACAAGGATTTAAACAGCTACCTAAAATGATTTTTAAAGAAGGGGAAAGTTTTTTTCGTATACAGTTAAGAAGTGCTTTAGGTAGTGCTTATGAAATAGCAGGAACAACTAATCCAAAAGATGCATTTTATAAAGATGTAAGAGATAAAGATGGAAATAAGATATACTCTGAAACTTCTATAAGGGGAGATATAGCACCTACTTCATTTAAAAGACGAGATAGAACTACAGTAGAAGAGCTTGTTCCTGAAATAACTCCAGAAGAAGCCAGAAAAAGAACAAAAGAAAACGAAACATTTAAATATGGACTAGCTATGCGACAAAAAGCACAGCAAATATATAACGATACTCCTAGACTGCAAATGCCTGAGAATATGGTAGAATTAGAAGGTGTTGGTATGATTTTAGAGCCACAGTTTTGGGCATCTCTTATTGGTCAACAAATACCTCAAATGATTCTAACAACAGGTGTAGGTTTTGCTACAAGTATTGCATCAGGTGGTAATATAGTTGCAGGTACAGCAGCAGCTATGGCAACAACAGGATTATTAGAAGGTGGATTAGCATATGATGAGGCAAGAAAATATGGACTAGAACCTGATGAAGCAGATGATGTTGCTATGACAGTTGGAATGTTTAATGCATTAATTGAAAGTGCGCCATCAGGAATGTTATTAAAGAAACTTGGAGTAGGGAAAGGATTAGAAAAAGAGTTTGTTAGAAAATTAATTGAAAAAGGAGCTCTTAAACAAAAGACAAAAGAAACATTTGCACTAGCAATAACTGAATCAGCGACAGAATCATTACAGGAATTTGTTAATATATATGCAGAATTGCAATATTTAGAAGAAAATGATTTGCCATTACCAAAAGATTTAAACAACAGAATCTTACAAAGCGGTTTGAGCGGTTTCTTTATGGGTAAATTTTCAGGTGCAGTATCTTCTAATTTTAGTATAAATAGACAAATAGGAGATGTTAAGGCTTTAGATGCTGTAGTAAATGCACTAGAAAATAATAATTTAAATGAGTTAGATAATAAAACAGCACTTAGAGGATATTTACAGCTAACAAAAGAACAAAAAGAGCAATACGGAGTAACTGAAAAAGCACTTTTAGAGTCTATAGGCAGAGAAAAGATTGATGATGTAGCTACAGAAATTAAAAATGACATAAGAAAAGAAAAAGGTATAGACAAAGATTCTCCTGTAGGACCTATGGTTCAAATAGATGATGATAGCTATGTTAATACAGAAGATATTATAGACTCACAGGTAGATGAAATAAAAAATAGTAATATTGAAGATACAAACATTGAAGATTTTGATAAAAATACAGATGACGAAGCTAAAAGATTATTTACATCAGCTGATTTAGATTTGATTAACAACTTTGGTGGTACGATTATAGAGGGTAGTAAAGCATCTAAACAAGTTCTTGAGAATGAAGTAGGCAAAGAGTTTACTATAAATAACAAAAAATACGAGCTAATTAAAACAGATAATGATTATGTTGTACAACCTGTTCAAGAGAAGAAACAACAAGGCGATACTCAAACTACAAAAGAAACTACACAAAAAACTGTAGAACAAACTTCTGATAAAACACAAGATACTACTAAAGATGTAGACCCTGTTCAAAGTTTAGAGCAAGATTTAAATGATGATGCGAAAAGAAAAAGAATAATAGAAAATGAATCTGTACAAAGGTCTATACCGTATCCTGAAGTAAAAAAATTAGCTGAAAAATTAGGAGTTTCTATTGCAGATACTCAACAGACTACGGTAAAAATAGACGACAAACTAAATGACGATGAAAGCCTTATGTTACTTGTAGACATGAGAAACCAAAAAGGAAAAACATTAAAAGGATATGACAAAATACCTACAAGTACAAAGCAATTTAGAACTTTAGCAAGAAAATTACAAAATTATATTGATAAAAATGATTTTAGTGAAAATGACCAAGTAATTGAGAATGTAGATATTGCAAATGAAATTATTGATGAAATGGATATTATATTACAAAGCAGAAATCAAAGTTTTGATGATAATTTTAATATTATAACAGAAAAAGTTACAAAAGACAAAAGAGTAGAATTATCTAAATCTGATTTACTAAAAAGAATATCAAATAAAATTGCAGAAAATCAAAAAGAAAAAGTCGAAAAGGACAAAAAACGACAGGAAGAAAAAGATTTAAAACAATTTAAGGAAAACTTACCAACTAAAAGCGATGTTGATAAATTAACAAAAGCAAATTATAAGTCTGAATTAAAAAAAGCTCTTGAAGCTGTAATATTTGCAAGAGAACAAAATAAAAAAGGAAAAATATCAAAGAAAAATCTTATCGCAGCAGAAAATAATTTAACAGTATCTAAGCAGGTAGCTAAAGATTTTATAACTCCAAAAGAAATTAATGCATTAATTAAAAAATATAAAGCTGAAATTAAAAAGTCTAAAGATAAACCTAAAACTAAAAAGAAAATTGTAAAGAAAATTGCAAAGAAGAAGGATGACTTTATAGTTGAACAACCTAAAGCATACAATGAAATTAGATTTAAATCTACATATAAAGGCAAGTCTGAAGACCGAATACATCGTAAGAAAGATGATGGTAGTTGGGAGTTTGAAGTTCTTAATGAAGAAGGTAATTTAGAATTTGTCCCAATAAAAAACAAGGCTATCATAGCAAAAGCTAATAAAAAATTAACAACTAAAGACAAAGATATAGAAGATGCTCAAAGAAAAATAGATGAGCAAAAAGACGAAGAAGCAAAAAAAGATATGTTTGATTTTCTCGTAGAAGAATACAAGGAAACAGGAGGTGGTGAATTTGCATTTATGGGGATTACGCCACAAGGATTGAAGATGTTAAAAAATCTTGCAATAGCTATAGGAAAGAAAACATATGGCTCTGTGTTTAAAAGGGGAGACAATTCATTTGCTATTGATTCAAAGATAAATCTTATGTCTATAGCAGGAATAGATATAATAAGAAAGGGAGCTAAAAATTTAAAACAATTTAAAAATGAAATGGTAAATAAGTTTGACAACTCTGTAGTAAGATATATTAAAAAAATATACAAAGGTTCTAAAGATTATTTGCAAAGAATTTTTAAAGGAAATCAAAGACTTGAAAGAGACCCACAAGAATCTATATCAAAAGCTAATAAAAAAGACCTTAAACCTGTATCTAAATCAAATGAATCTTATCTCATTAGTGAGTATGCGGTTCCAATAAGCGAAAGATTAGATAAAATAGACCCATCATTAAAGAAAGCTTTGATTGATTATCAAAGAAATATAGATTTTTTTGTAAGAGATATGAATAAACTTATAGCTCCTTTCTTAAAAAAATATAAAAAATTAATATTAGAAGACCAACGTATTATAGACCAAGCATTGTACACAGGAGAATTAGAGGGAATAAATAAAACTTTAGATAAATATGATTTAAGAGAAGAATATCAAGACGTAAAAGAAGCTATGGATACTATATATGAAAAAGGTATTGAGGCAGGTCTAGATATAACATATTTAGAAAATTATTTTCCTAGAAATGTTGCAAATTATGGTAAGTATTTTGATTATCTATATCAAGAAGAAATGCAAGACAAGCCTGAAGTTTTAGCAAGTATAAAAAGACAGTTTGTAAGAAAAGAAAAAGAACTTAAAAGAGATTTGACAGAAAATGAAAAAGTAAGAATTATTAATAAAACAATGGAATCTTTTAGAAAAATGCCTGGAGTTAAAAACAAAAACTTTAGAACTGTTGGAATAATTGACGATAATAATGTAAAATTTTATGAGATGGGAAATGTAAGTATTTCATCATACATACAAAATATGGCTAGACAAATAGAAAAACAAAAATTCTTTGGAAAAAATGTAGATATTGATGGAGACTTGACAAGGTCAATAGGTAACGTAGTCAATAAACTATTAAAACAAGATAAAATAACTGAGAGCCAAAAAGAACAAGCTAAAGCCATACTCCAAAGTTATTTTAATAAAAAAATAAGTGACCCTAAAGTACAATTTTTAAGAAGAGTATCTTATATGGCTACTCTTGGACAGGTAACAAGCTTTTTAGGAACTACAAGTGAGCTTGGTTTGACTGTAGGAGAATTTGGATTATTTAATTTTGCAGGAACTGTAATTGACAAGATGAGAGGGAAGAAACAAATAACTATAGAAGATATAGGAATAGAAAATATATCTCAAGACATTATAGATGCAGGAGATTGGGACAGCAAATCTCTTAAAAATATATTTAAATGGACAGGTTTTGCTAAGGCAGATAGATTATTAAAAGAAGTGTACATAAATACAGCTATAAAATCTTTTCAAAAACAAGCAAAGCAAATAGGTAAAACTAATGAAATAACAGGATATGATAATTACTCTAAAAAGAAATACAAAATGCAGCTTGAAGAAATATTTGGCACAGATGACCAAGGCAATTTAAACTCTAATGTGGTTCAACACTTGCAAGATGGAGTAATTTCAAATGATGTATTAACATTAGCATATTCTAAACTTTTAGAAGTTCAACCTGTAGCTGATTCTGAATTAACAACAGCATATATGGATTCTCAAGGATACTATAGATTGTGGAGTCAGTTAAAAACTTGGCAGATTAAAATGTTTAGTTTTCAAAAAAGAAAATTAGTTAAAAATTTAAAAATGGCAAAAGGTCCTGTGCAAAAAAGTCAAGCTATTGGAGATAGTTTAAAAACAGTTGCTTGCTTAGCACTTGCAGGAGCAGCAGGAGACGAAATAAGAGATTGGTTTAAAGGAGAAGAAAATCCATTTAAAGACCATGTTTTAGATAATATTCTTTCTTTAATATTTATCTCTAACTATAGAATGGAAAGAATAAAGAAAACAAAAGATGTAAGGGGTATTTTTGATTCTATTTTAAGTATAGCTTCTTTATCAACTCCACAAACTATAATAAATGATGCAATGTTGTGGGGAGCTTGGTCTTCTAGTATAACTCCAATAAAATTAGATGACAACGAACATACAGTATACTATGGCACAAAATCAGTAAGACATCTTCCGATTGTTGGCAGTTTCTTGTATTATGGGCATCCTGGAATACCATATTTATTAGACAGGTATAAAGGAATGGGTGGACATAAGTCATATGTTAACAGAAAAATAAAAGAATTTGAAGACCAAATGAGTCTTGATATGTACACTATTTCAACTAATACTAGAGAAGAACTTAATGAAATTCAAAATAATTTAAGACTAACAAAAGAGCAGCATGCTTATCTAGAAAAATTAATAATAGAAAAAGTAGAAATAGATGAGTATGAAACAAAGGAAAGACAAAGAGAGTTTGATGAACTTAAAGAAAAATACCAAAGCAAGCCATCAAAAAAGTCTAAAGTAAAGAAAAAAGGAAGAAGAAGAGTAGGTATTTAGATGGATTCGTTAGGTTCAGGTATCATTATCTGATGATACTCTGCACACCACCTAGTAATTCTTTCAAGGTATTCAGTAAAATCCTCAACAGATAGCTTAGTAGTAGACTGTACATTAAATCGTTGTTTAAAGTCAGAATGTATTTCATCTTTAGTCCAGCCTCCATATGTTTCATCTTGCATAACAGTTCTTATAACAACACCCCAATAGTATTTGTTTTGCCAATGAGTCCTTGATGAAACTTCTGTAACTGTAATATCAACTTCGCCAGGGATTGTCTTAATAAAATCAATAAAAGATTGTTTGTTATAAAAGCTGAGTATCTGATTTTCTTTATCTACTCTAGCTCTAAATGATTTAGTCTTTAACAAAATACCTCCTTAATATTGTGTGTGCTTCTTTCCATAAGTTTATACGATATTTATCTTCAAACTTTCTAAAACCATAGGCATGTCTTTCTGTGTGATGAACCCTGCAGAGGGGGACACAAGAATAATCGAGGATGGTATTAGTTATTGTATCCCCTCTCCCTGCCAAACCTCTATGAGATAAATGGTCAGGGTCAACAGGAGTCTGCCCACACACAAGACAAGGTAAAGATTTTACTTTTTGGATGTAGTCTTTCGTGTCCCTGATATCTTAGCCTCTTTATTTTTCTTTTCTATATGTTTAGATAAACCATCAAGGTCTCCTTTGTATTCAACATAATCATTTACAAGTTGAAATAGTTTACCTTGATAATCTTGGAGCTTGTGCAACTCCATCAAAAGATAATTTAATCTTTGTGTTATTTCTTTATTGGTTATTTTAGTAGGTTTTGTTTTCATTTTTTATTTTTTCCTTTTCTATAAATATAATTATTAAATATATCTTTAGAAAACATCTCGTAATACCACCATCCGTTATAAGCAGGTGGCAAAGCTTTGAACTTATTTAGTTCTTCTTGTCTTCTATTGTAAACCTTTTTAGTTTTATCATCGTTAGATTTTTTTCTACCACTATTTTCTCTTGATGGAAACTGAGCTAATTTGACTTTTTTCTCTTCCATTACCCTCCTCTTTTTATCGTATTCCAATGTTTCTTACCAACCTCTCGCATAGCACATTTTTCACATACAATGTGTGTTGTCTTATAACCATCAGGATATAAGTGTTTAAATAGCATTTCCCATTCATAAGAGTGTCTAGGGATATGAGCACTACAGGTTTCACATTTAACATTTGTTTGACCTAAATACTTTACAACCACTTGTTTCTTTTATTTGTAGTTTTCTTAACTTTATTTTTAGAACCTTTAGGTCTTCCTCTTTTTTTTTTAGACTTAGGTTTTTCTATATCAAATCCCATAAAGTTTTTAAATCTTTTTAACTCTTCTTGTGTTGCTATCATTTTTTTCTCCTATTTTTGTTTCTTATTTTACAACAATCTTTACATTGATAAGAATAACCACTTAAAGCTTTCGAACTTTTATAAAACATATCTAAACTTTTAATTTTTTTGCAAACAGAACAACTTTTTTCTGTCATATTTTTATATTTTTCAATTAATTCTAGTTTTTTCTTTGCTTGCCTTATTTTTGCTTTATCAGATAGATTCTTTTTTTGTTCAGGAGTTAATTTTTTACCATAATTTGGGTTTAGTTTCCCTACCCTGCCATACATGGCATTGTTTTTTCCACTATTTGCTTTACTTAATTTTTTCCTTGTAGCTTTTGTTATGGGAGGTCTAACTCTGTTTGCCATTTTTTTAATTACTTCAGGCTCTTTCCATCTTCTTTTCATCGTTTCGCTTTTTCTTTTTCTTACTTCTTCTGTTTGTACATAATCTGAATTTTTTTGAGCTTCACTCATATTCTTTCTTGTTTCTTTGCTATGTTTATATCCAAACAAAGGATTAAGCTCTCCAACCCTTGACTTCATAAAATCTATATATGATTGAGGTTGTTTTTTACCTGTATTTGCAACAACCATTCTTTTTCTACAATCTTTGTTGATTTTATAAGTAATATTACCTGTTGTACAATTATATCCAACATCAGGATTATTAGCATCATATTCTTTAATTAAGTTTTCTTTTAAATTATAAGCAGATTTTTTAGTTAAATTATTTTTTATTTTATTTAAAATAAAATTATCTCTTCCATATTTAACTATAGCTTTCTGTATTGGTGATTTTATTTTTCTGTAATTTGGATTTAGTTTATGTTTTCTTTCTGTCATTTTTGCATGTGAACATAATACTGAAAAAGCAGAATTTAATCTTTTACTTGTAACGGAAAAATATATTTTACCATTTATTTTATTTGTTATTTTATAAATTAACATTTTCTCTCCTATTTAAAAGTGTGAGCAGGTAGTTGTGAGGAGTATAATATTGCTATACATTATTGGCGTTCATCGAAACGTACCTGCTCTAAGTTATATCCCTGCTATAGTCTTTGTGTCAGAAAGATAATATCTAGAGCTACAATAATCCTTTTTATCCAAAAAACTATTGTGATTCTATCTACCATAACAGGGAATCTTATGTCGAGTATCAAAACAGGTCGAAAGGATGAGAGTATGAAAAATAAAAACAACTCTCAAAAGACCCAGTCTGCTCTCGCGATAACAGCTCTCTACTCGACAATTAAAAATTTAACTGTCCATCATTTGACATTAGTTTATACTCTGCAAATTTTTCTTTTCCTATATCTGTAATATCGTGCCCTTCTCCTCGAAGATTGTGTATAATTGCACTCAATCTCATACCCATACCATTATTTAATGCTTCCAATGGTGTAAGTGTTCTACCTCTTTTTAGCCAATTTAGGACTCTTTGTTTTTGTGTCATCTTTATCTCCTTTTATTTTCCAATATTCTATTTCGGTTCTTGGTTTATTCGAATATATCTTCCTTGCCTCTAATGTACTTATAAAACAATCATCATCCCATAACATACCTTGCAATGAATCCATAACAAACTTTGCCAGATTATCTATGTCTGGTTTTACAATATGTATACTTGGAGAGTTGTCTTTTAATAAGTGTTTGAATTTGCCTGTTCTATAATGTATTTTAGGTCTAGGCATATAAAATGTCAATGATAAAGAGATAGCTCCTTTAGATAGCTTTTTTAAGCCTAATTTAGCTATTTCCTTTTTAAACTTTGTCTTATCTTTGGAAGATGGGTCGTAATTTCTAATTCTACCTTTTTGAAACGTGTGCCGATGTCTTTTTTGTGAAACAGGTTTACCAAAAACTACGACATAACCATCTTCATTAGAGACTACTGTCTCTTCCTTGGAGGAGTGAAACATTTTATATTTTTTGTGCTTTCATCTATATCCCATCTATTGTTTTGTACATTCCATGTAACATTACAACTTTTTTTAGGAACGAAATACTTAACAATAGATATACCTTCGTTAACTCTTAAATAACTAAACTTTAAATACCACTTCGTACAAGAGGGACATATCTTTCTTGGCTTCCCATAAGTAGGAAAGTCTTCGTAGTAGTATATGCCTTTTTTTATTCTTGTATTGGGTTCGTATTTTTGCCAACACACATCACAATATTTGCAATAAAATATAATATGAGGTGCTGCAGGCAATTTAAAGTCCTAATCTATCACTCACCTTGTTTACTTTAGTGTTTAGCTCTGACAATTTATCATAAACATCTTTAAAGGCTTCGTGAACATTCTCTGCCATAGTCTCTAAAGCGACTTTGATATCTAAAACTTCTAAAGAAACATCTTTTTCTTTAGGCTTTGATTTTTCTTTTGATTTAATTTTTTTATCTGACATTATATTTTCTCCATATCTATCCTATCAATCTTTGGAACTAAAGAATTATATCTCTGTACAACATTGTATACTAATTTTTCTGTAATAATTGTTCTGTATAAGCCAAACTTAGATGCTTTGCCCATATTTTTGAGGTAATACTCTATCATATCTGTATAAACAGACACTATTGTATCGTGTGTATTAGGATGCAAAATTATTATCTATTCTATTTATTTCTTTGAGTGTTTGAATTGCAATATTTATTTGTCCACTTTCAATTATAGCTTTCAATCCTTGAATAGCTACGTCGCATTGTGCATTTCTTTTTTTCATTTTTTTTATCATAGACTCATAATCTTCAATTATTTTTCTATCAGTTATCATAACCTCTTGTCTTTTTTTGTTATCAATGTATGTTTATTATTCATCACTATCCCTGCTATCCTGCTCTTAATCCTAGCATCATCGTATGGTAATTTACCAATACTTAGATTAGATGTAAAACTCAAATATAACATATTCTCATATCTGTAATTTACCATATTTGACAACAATTCCAAGGACATATCAGATTTTATCTCACCTGCTACGTCATCTACAATCAATTTTCTCTTCGTTTGAAGCTCTAAAATTATAGATTCTTTATCCTTAAATGATGCATTTTTATACCTTGAACAGATTTCAGGAAAATAAATAACTACAGGCTCTCCTACTCCCTTGTTTATACATTCAATCATATATGCATAAACATAATGTGTCTTTCCTCTACCTGGTTCTCCATGCAGGTAGAATGATTTGCTTGGGTCTATAGGTATAGACTTGTCAAGCTTAGAGTTTAGATACATTCTTGGTACTACGTTAGCTACTTTTTCATTTATCCTTCTTGTCTCTTCATTTTCAAGCCATACTCTATATTCTTCATCGCTTACAACAGAGTCTTTCATTCTATCTTCAAAAGATTTTATAACATCTTTTAATGTTTGACCTCTAGAGTTCTGCATATTCATCTCCTGCCTTTATAGGTGTATAGCCTTTGGTTGATTGATTCTCCTGCACCCTCCTATTCCAATTACCACTAGCACTCTTCCAATTTTTCATTGGACTCTTTCCTACTTTCCAACCTTTAGATTCATAAAAGTCAAAGAATTTTTCTGCTTCATAGTTCGCATTGTGATAGTTTCTTTCTACAAAATAATGTTTACATTCATCTAATGTAGGTTTTTTAAAACTTGTGCTTTTAACTTTAACCTTATCCTTATCTTTAACTTTATCCTTATCTTTATCCTTATCTTTATCTTTAACCCCTAAAGAAGGGTTGTTTAAGGGTTCATTAAGGGTTGATTCTATAATACCATATTTTTCTAAAATCTTTATTACAGATTTATGTGCATTAACATTAGGATTAAGAGTTCCATATTGAAAATCTATAAAGTCCTTGATGAAATATTTTTTATCACTAATCATGGTTACTTGCTTTGCAAAAGATTTAGGAAGGCTATCTTCTTGGAAGCCAACCAAAATTTTAGTCAGCTTCCAATTTACTTCCCATATACCTGCGTGGTCGCAAGTATCTAACATATATAACCATAGTTGTCTTTCATCAGAAGTTAAGTCCATAAACCAAGATTTATACCACTTGTTAGTGTCTGTAAATCTTTTAGCCATATGTTCCTCCTCTCTATTTACCAGGGTATATCGTTATTATCCTCTAATGGTGTTTCTACTTTCTTAAACTTTTCCATATCATCAGGATGAGTAGCAGAAATAGATATCAACTTTCTATCTTCCCCGTCTTTTTGGTATGGTCTAGTCCAAGCAGATAGTGAATACTTAACACCATTTATTTGAATGTTGCCTGTAAAATTAGGTTGTTTATCGTTAGGGTCGTTACGATTCTTTTTTGAGTTAACAAAAAGTACACCTCTTTTTTCATCATCATATTGTTTATTCATTATAATATGTCCTCCACGGGTTGTGCCTTAATTGGCTTTTGTCTTGTAGATTTAAGTGCTTGTTTTTCTTTTTTAAGTCCAGCACTATTTTTTGCTTTTGGTTTCCTTGTGTCAAGTTCGGGGTCATCTCCCGTTGGTAGCATAAATGTCTTCATAAGAAAGTATTTAAATCCACCCGTCTTGGCTTTGTAGAGACCTTTGTCTCCCTTGTCTTGACCTTGACCTGCCCAAGGAACTTCTACCTTTTCTCCTGTTTCACAACATACGAGAGTTATAGTCATGTCTATGTTAGTAATAGTATCGTTATATTCCACCTTGGTTACTGATGGTATAGCAATAATACTATATTTTATGAACTTCTCTCTATATATAGACAGAAGGTTCTTATCTGTAGCATAGTTGTAGTTGTGAAATGTATTCGTACCATCTTTTTGTACGTAGTTTACTTCTTCCATTATCTTTAATATTTTGTTGACTAAAGACAATGGTGGTTTTACTATTTTTTCTTGCATTATTTACCTCTTTTTTTTGTGATAATAGTTTGTATATTATCTGTGTGATAACATCTTTATATCTTCTGTAATGGAGTAAGTTCGATACCTCTTTCTTGCTCCATTACTCCTCCAAATTTATAATCATAATTTCAGAATCCAAAGTAAAATGTTATTTTTATTGTGTGCATTTGTTTAACTTAAACCTATGAAATCCAGCAAAAAAGCCTACACACTAACGATTATATATGATTCCAAAACAGGTGAAATAGAGTATGCTGAAGAGTCGATTGAAAAACTTAAACTAGAGAAGAAATCTTCTTTTGAGTTAAAAGATATTCAAGACGATGACCTTCAACAAATACTCAAAGACACATCAATCATTGGAGAGAGTTAGATTTATTCTATAAATTCTAACAGACTTTTTATCATTTGACTTTCTATATGTAAACTTTCTCTTGTGACGCGTTCCATAATTATGTACTGCTACACAAGCTCTATGCACATCTTCTTCAGAGCCTTCTATTAAAATAGAATCTCCTATACTCATCTTGTCAAATGGATACTTACGTCTCCAATGGTCTGTTATTGGTTTAGAGTTTTGTTCTATTTGTCCTATCTTCATTAGAATGATACCTCCACATTTTTATTTTCTAAATTAATATATAAAGATGACGGAAACATACTATATCTGTTTGTTTCTATATAGTGATTAATGTTATACTCATCGCAATTAAAATCAATATCAAGTATGTTTTCATCTTCGTCCCGAATAGATACTCTGACATTAGTAACTCTTATATCAAAAGATTTGATGCCATAATCCTTGGTTTGTATAGATAACTCCCAATCTACCAATGCCGAGTCAATAGTATCGTATCCTTTAAATATAGAGCCATTAGAACCCTCGAGTCCTTTGTATTTATCAAGATGTAATAAATCACTAAAGTCTATATCTATACCTCCTACGTTTGATTTGAATGTAAATTTACCTTCGCTCATAGTACTGGCAATACCTCCTCTTTGTTTTTTGTTAAGCAAGTTAATACACCACCATCATTACCTTCATCGTCACACATAGCAATGACTCGTGTACCATTATCTAATATGAATGTTATGGGTCTTTTGTGCCACATATAATTGTCACACTCATCTTGTCCCATATATTCTACTCTTACAATTTGTCTACCAAGCAAAACACTTTCTGCTTTTTTAGTCCATCTTGTTGTTAACTCTTGACTATTCATTTTTCTCCTCTAATTTATCTATTAAGTTTGACAAGTCATCAAGACTTTCTATTGCTAACCTTAATGTATTAAAAGCATTGTCTATGTTGCTAACTGCTTCTTCTAATTCTCCTTCAACATTTTCAATGTTTGTCTTTACATTATCTCTTATGTTTATTAGATTTTTTTTCACTTAACCCTCCATACTCTAATTGCTTTAGGGTTTGAACTAACACCATCTAGTGTATGTACTGCAAATCTCATATTTAATGACTTTTTAGAATTAAGGTTGTACATAAATTGCCTTACTTCTTTAGCTTTAAAATTTGGTGTATTGCCATTAATCTTAAAACTATCGCCTACCTCCATATTGTACACAAAGTTATATTTCCCGTGACTACGTCTGCCAGGATATACTATTGGTGGTATTGGTATATTTTTCTCTATTGTTATTACGTTTGTTTCTATTGCAGGTAGTATTCTCATACTTTTCTCCTTTTTTTTGTTTTTATTATTGTAAATTTTTGATTTGTTATGTTTTTATTTACGGATAGTTAATATCTATTATATTCTCACACAATTTACCACCTTGTGCTATTGGATTACCCATAAAAGCATTGCTCTCCTCTTCTACATTCATATCGAATTGTAGAGACGGATATCTTGCACTTACTTTCTGTAGCCATTCCAAGGGTGGACACCAAGGTGTTTCAAAGTGTATATGAACCTCTCCATACTCTGAATCATCTTCTACATTGTGAGTATTGGCATCCCACTTGCATCCCCAATTATTTATGCTCCAAGTATACCAATCTTTCGCACCATATTTTTTAAGGTTGTCTTCTGCTATTTTCTTTTCTTCGTCAGTTCTTGGTGGACTTGTTATGTCAAGAGATTTAGGTCGTGGAACAGAACCTTGAAATGTCAATTCACATTCGTCTTGTTCTCCTGTAACATTACCATCATCATCGTATATCTTTTTCTTAATAATGTTTTCTTTGACAAACTTTTTTAATTCTTTTCTAGATTGAACATCTTGTGGGTTATTGTCCTCTTTTATCTGCTCATCAGATAGTTGGCTCTCATCTCTTACTTTTAAGCTATTATATGTCCAATTAGGCATTACTTACCTCCTTTTGTTAAGAATGATGGGTGTACATTAAATACCCTAAATTTGTTGTCAAGGTCTTGTACTTTAATATTTTTTCTCATTATATCTTTTACCATACCATTGACAATTTGTCTTTTAAATTCAAAGTTTACTTTGTCTCCAACACTAAACTCGTTTTTCTTTAAGTGTGCTAAAGCATTTCTTCTGTGCTTAACCGATTCTATTATGGTATCTAATTGATTTTTGTCCATTGACAATATTTGTGATTGAATTGAATTAATATTCATTCGTTCTCCTTTTCTTTTTTTTAGTTTCTGTATGGATTGTCTTTTGAGAACATTACAAATTTAGACTTTGGGTCTATATTGTCGTACTCACAAGCTTTTTTCCATTGTTTTACTACGTGTTCTATGTATAATTCTCTTAACATTTTATCCGTTTCTTCTTCGGACATTTCATTCATTCTCTACCTCCATAAGGTCTTTAGATAAAGATGCTGGGTTATGTGTTGGGTCTTTAGCCATTGCAAGTAATTCGTGCAGTCTTTTATTGGCTTTTATTAGTTTGTCGATAATAGATTTAAGATTTTCAATATCTTTTTTATACTCATCTAAATCGTGTTGTAATTCACATATTAACAAATCATTGTCTTGACTCATTATAATCTCCTTCTATTAATTTAAATAAATCTCCATCTACAAATGCTATTTGATTTTTTTGCTTTTTACGTCTTCTTACTAACTCTGCAACATAATCATCATCATTTTGTCCATTAGCATATCTTTTATTAATGGTGTCTATAAGTTGTTTGTTATTGAGGTGTTTAAACATATTTCTCCTATTGATTGACTATAAATATCTCATTACCTTCCATCATATTGAGATAATTTCTTGTTATTCTGTTTTTAAACAGATGTTTATAATGTGAGAACTTTCCATCTCTATATTCTTTTTTAGTTCCCATATACATATACTCATCTATGCTTACTCTATTGTCTGTTATGCTATTAAATACTTTAAATAACACATCAGATTTATCTTTGCCCCAAAACTCCATATCAGCTAACATATTCATTAATACTTCCTCCTCTTATTTGTAGCTACGTTGTATATAAATATTATTACTCCAAACAGATACACCATTATAAATAATTTTAAGTATGTTAAATCTGTTCCAATGATGTAAGCATCATATACTATTGTGATTAAGTGATAACATAACAATATAAAAACTAATGGTATGTATTTCAAAGTGAAATATATCAAGGTTTGTAACATTTTCCCCCCTTTTTAAGGTGTTCTATAAGAGCATTATGCTCTTCTTTAGTTAGTTGATGTTTACTTTTTTTCATAGCACCTCCTAATCAAGTAAAACTTGATATGCTTTTATGTTATTTTTAATAAACCAAGTAATGCCTTTCTGCATTTGTTCATACATTCCAAGACGTTCAAATCCCATAAGGCAATCATATACTGCTACCTCTTCGGGTGTTAGTTTTATGCTCCCAAATCCGAATCTGTTTTGTATAACCTCTGATTCTTCTCCTATCCATAGGTCGGGATATGGTAATTTAGTTTTTTTCATTTTTACTCCTTTGTCTTTTATTAATACACGTTGAACATAGCTCATCTCCATATGAGTCTATGTGATAAGCATCTTGCTCTTCACAATCTACACAAGAGCCTCTATTCATTTAATACCTCTCTTTATTATATCATTAAGTTGCTCGTACACTTTTTGTTTACTACCTTTAAGGTTAAACTCATCTTTTATCATTTTATAACAACTTGTTCCACGTCTTTTCATACCTCTCATTTCAAGTTTCAAACCTGCACGTAGTGTTAAAAGTCTAAATGTGTTTATTTGTTTCGGGTTATTTATTATCATTTTATCTCCTCATAGATATGTGTTGTTGTATCTGTCTTGGTGTAGCATTTCAAACAATCCATACAAGCACCAAAACAATTTGTTTTGTTATCTTTCTTACTTTGTACTATAAACACCTTGTCAAAGTGTTTAGGTAATTCTATTTCTGCATCTAATCCCAAGGCAGAATAAACCAATATAAGGTTGTCGGGCTTACCAAACTTTTTAATAGCCTTGTTGACAATGTTGGTTCGTTTAGTCCACAATGTAAAGGTTGTATTAGGGGACATAGTACACAACTTGAATAAATTCAAGCAATGATTTTCGTTAATAAGTTCTCCGTGAGAAGAGAATCGAACATATAACGCGTTCGGTGGTTTTGGTAGGTACTCCCGAGGGTGTACTTTTCTACTCAAAAATTCCCCGTTTATCTTCCAAGGCTCACGGCAACTTTTTCTGTGCCTAGTTAGCATAGATATGCTATAACAACTCCCACAAATGGAATCTTTCTTTTTGCTCATTGCTTCGCAAAACTTGTTATCCAAGGGGGACGTATTTAGTGACGGGATTCCCTTTAGTTTACCCGTCATTACAGACCATTTCATCATATTACACCTCCGTTTGTTTTGTGCTAATGGTAGGATTCGAACCTACAAAGGGTTACCCCGTCGGTTTTACAGACCGATTGCTTTTCCCGATTGCATACATTAGCATTTTAAAGCTATGCTTGGACTTTTCTGTCCTTACGCGTTCCAAGAATGTAGCCTTTTGTTGGCTCGTCTCGGTTTGATTCTTCTTGCTCTCTGTATAGAGCATAGTCTACTTTACCATTTAATACGTCTTCGATTGTATACATTTGTTTTCCTTTTCTTTTTTTGTTTATTGCTTGTCGATAGTGAGGATTTGCACCTCAAATAAACGTAGTTTACCCAAGTTTATTTTGTACTGAACCTATCGATTGAGTTGTGCCTTGCTTAGCTAAGTGGTAAGACCTTGACGGACTCTCGAGGGGAAACTCCCGAGTCTGCATCTATCCCTCTGACTCATTGGGACACATTGCTCCGTTCGCAAGGGACTCACGTCCTGTTTGCTCATCGTAAATATGAGGGTTTACGGATTTCTTCTGATTCGCACGGGTTCGGATTGGTATGGTGGTCGACTCCCCCGTCCTTGGACAGGTGGCTTCGTTCCTAAAGTGTGGACTACGTCCACTTCGACAATACACCCAAGTCGTTTGCCTTACTATACACCTCCTACGTGTTCGGTGACGTGCTGTCGATGCTCGTAACCTACTTGTCCTCGGTGTCCCCTCGACGTGGGGATTCAGGCTTTTTCAGAGATACTACAGGTCATAGTATCAGAAGAAAATATTTCAAAAAGCGTTGGTTGATTGCTCAACCTACCATAACATACAAACAACCTACACTCAATACCATAACTTTTTTATTTCTCCGACGAGAAAAAAATTATTAAGTATAAAATTATGTAGTAGAGAATAAACCCTATTAGTAACGGGAATAGTAACCCTTAACGGGTCAAATACGGGTCAAATCATAGGGCATAAAAAAAAAGATTCATTGCCTAAAGGAATACGCGCGTTCAATAAACGACAAAAAACAGGTCCTTCTTCGCGTTTCGCACGTATACACACGCGTAGGGCAACCCGTCAGGCAAAAAAAATCAAAGATAACGCAAATCCGTACGCAAAACGCGCGCGTGGGGGTGCGGTTCTATATATGTTATACCCCTATAATATTTTGTAATATTTTTTTTCAGACAAAATTAACGTAACTTGTTTCAGATATTTTCGGTTTTTAAAAAAGGTGGTATGTGTATTATTTTAGTATATTAGATTTATGGTATAATTATGAAAGAATACAAAGTTAAAGGTATAGTACATAAGGTATACGAGGTAGATGAATTGCCTTCGCATATTACGTATGTTGATGATTGGCGTAACTCTAATGTAGGTGATTGGGTGTTATCTGATGATGATTGTGTTATTCAGGTATTACGTAGAGACTCTATGGGTAGTAAGATTACTATCGGCACTTGTACAGGAACTTTTGTAGCTGATAATCATACTAAAATGGATACTGAAAAAAAGAAAAATATATATTCTGTAGGTGGCAAAGATTGGTATACCAAATTAAAAGAAAGAAAAAGCCTTACTTACAAAGAAAAGATTTTTGTAGACTTAGTTAAGAAGCCTATGTTTGATGGGCTAGAGCCATATGAAGCATATATGGAGGCTTTTCAATGTTCAGAAGACAATGCTAAGCGTATGTCTGCTATATTGTTAAAACAGAAAAGGGTAATAAAGGGTATGAATGAAAAAAATAGAGATGTTTATAAAAAATTAAGTATGGATAGAGAGTATCTTATACAGGCTGCTAAAGATATGTATGAAAACAGCAAAAATGATTCTGATAAAATAACATCATTAAAGCTGTTATGGAGTGGATATGATATTGTGCCTAAATCTAAAACTACTACACAAGTAGCAGGATTCTTTCAAGGTCATACACCACAACAATTAGCTAGTGCAAAGAGACCTGAGCTAAGAGAAAGCAATGACTAAACGAAAAGACCCTCTTGTTGGTACAGGTAAAAAGCCTAAAGGTAGTGGCAGAAGGCTATATACAGATGAAAATCCTAAAGATACAGTACCTATCAAATTTGCAACAGTTGCAGATGCTAAAAGAACAGTAAACATAGTTAAAAGATTAAAAAAATCGTTTGCAAGAAAAATACAAATATTAACTGTAGGTGAGCAAAGAGCTAAAGTTATGGGTAAAAATGCAGTTGTAAGCGTGTTTAGAGCAGGTAAAAATGCAATAAGGAAAGCAAGATGAGCAAAAGTACAGTTAATAAAGCAGGCAACTATACTAAGCCTAGTTTAAGAAAACGTATATTTCAAAGAATTAAAGCAGGTATAAAAGGTGGTCCTGCAGGCGTATGGAGTGCTCGTAAAGCACAACTATTAGCTAAATTATATAAAAAAGCAGGTGGTGGATACAAAGAAGACGGTGGTCTTATAGAAATGATGAAGACTGGTGGACTAGCCCCATCTCAAAAATCTTTAAAAAAATGGACAGGTCAAGACTGGGGATATGTATCTAAAGGTGACAGAAAAAAACCAAAATCACAACGAGGTAGATATTTACCTAAATCTGTAAGAGCAAGTTTAACACCATCCCAAAAAGCAGCCGAAAATAGAAAAAAAAGAAAAGCAACACAAGCAGGCAAAATAAAAGCTAAGTATTCTAAAGAATTAGCTAAAAAGGTTCGCATGGCAAAAAATGGTGGTAAGACTCCTGCATGGCAAAGAAGTGCGGGAAAAGACCCAAAAGGAGGCTTAAATCGCAAAGGAGTAGCATCATACAGAGCTGCTAATCCTGGTTCAAAATTAAAAATGGCTGTTACTACAAAACCTAGTAAATTAAAGCCTGGTAGTAAAAAAGCTAAAAGAAGAGAGTCATTTTGTAAACGTATGTGTGGCATGAAAAAAAGATTAACATCTGCCAAGACAGCAAATGACCCTAATTCAAGAATTAACAAAGCACTTAGAAAATGGAATTGTAGGTGCTAACACAAGGAGAGTTATGAAAAAATTGAAAACAGTAAATAAAATTAAAAATCCTGGATTAGCTAAGCTTCCAAAAGAAGTTAGAAATAAAATGGGATATATGAAAAAAGGTGGAGAAGCTGAAGCAAAAGAAAAGTTAAGAGTTGCCAGGGGAGCAGCAGCAAGAGTTGGTTCTTCAAATGCAATGCTTGAAGGTCGTCCTTTGTCAAGAATTAAAAAAAAGATACTAGAAAATTCGAAAAAAGAAAGTTTAAATTTATTAAAAGGAAAAGGACCGACAGCAAGAGAAAAAGCAATAAAAGAATTTTCTAAAATGGATAGAAAACCTATGATGAAAAAAGGTGGTAAACTTAAAAAAGTTGCTGAAATATTAACTCCTGTCCCAAGAAAAGAGTCAGGAAAATTTGATGACCCTTTTATAAAAGGTAATAAAAAAAGGTCAGGAGAAGAAAAAGGAGCAGGAATTGGTTTTGCTTTAGGAACTTTAGCAGGTGGTCCGTTAGGAGCATTGGCAGGTATGCTTGCAGGTAAATATGCAGGTAGAGCTAAAGAAATGAATAGTATAATTAAAGCTGCTGAAAAAAGAGCAGGTAAAAAATTATCTCCTACTCGTAAAAAATTTATTAAAGCATTTACTTTAGCTGAAAGAAAAGGCATGGATAAATTTACTTTTGATGGTAAAGAGTATTCTACTAAAAGAAAACAGATGAAAAAAGGTGGTAAATTATACAAAGTTGGTATGAAAACAAGAAAAGATGCTTCTAAAAATTTAGCAAAACTTAAATTTAAAAAACGTGAAAAAATGAAATTATTAGATAAAAATATTAAGGGTGATATAGCTAAACCTACAATGATGGGAGGTGGACAAGTTCAAGCTCCAAGTCAAATAGGTGATGCTGTAGCTACTTATCAAGGTAGTGGCAATTATAAAGCAGGAGAATAATATGCCTAGTAAAACTACAAATTTAGTTGCTAAAAAAGGGCAATTTACAAATAAAAGAACTGGTAAAGCAGTACCAGCAGGTACTAAATATCATATGCATCCAGAGAAAGGACCTATGATGGGTGCAGTACATAACCTTAAAATTAAGGGTGGAACAAAAGGTCATGATTTTTTCGAAAAAACAAAAGGAGTAAAAATGAAGCATAGCAAAAAAATGATGGGTGGTGGTATGAATAAGAAGATGATGGAAATGGGTGGTAAAATGAAAGAGATGATGATGTATGGTGGCAAAATGAAAAAGCCAAACATGATGGATGGTGGACCAATACAAACTACAACTGAATCACCTGGAGGTGCAGGAGATGTAGTAGCTACCTATCAAGGTAATGGTCAGTACAAAGCAGGAGAGTAGTGGCTAATATTAATTCTAGAAATATTTCTCAAGCAGAAGAAACTTTAGAATTAGCAAAGAGTGATATGTTGGCATTTGGTAAATTATTTTTACCTGATGACTTCATGAGAAGTGAGACTCCTTGGTTTCATTATGAAATAGCAGATACGATTATGGAAAAGCAAGGTAATATGCTTAAACATCGTAATTTAGCTATTATAATGCCAAGGGGTCATGGCAAAACAGTATTAACTAAATGTGATATTTTATGGTCATTTTGCTTTGCAACAGAGCCAAAATTTTATGGATGGGTTTCTGCTACACAAAAACTTGCAACAGGTAACATGGACTATGTAAAAACTCATTTAGAATATAATGATACTATACGTTATTATTTTGGTGATATGAAAGGAAATAAATGGACAGAGACAGATATAGAGCTAGCAAATGGTTGTAAGCTTATTAGTAAGTCAAACATATCAGGTATTCGTGGTGGTGCAAAATTACACAAGAGGTACGATTTAATTGTTCTTGATGATTTTGAAGATGAAAATAACACGCTTACTTCTGACAGTAGGGAGAAAAATGCTAACATGGTTACTGCTGTTGTTGCTCCTGCCCTTGAGCCTGCTGATGGTCGTCTTCGTATCAACGGTACTCCTGTCCACTATGATTCTTTTATTAATAACCTTATTACCAATAGTGAACGTGCTAAGAAAAATAAAGAAAAATTTAGTTGGAAAGTTTTAATGTACAAAGCAATTCAAGATGGTGTATGCCTTTGGGAAAATTGGTTTGGCATGAAAAAATTAGAAGAAAAGAAAAAATTCTATCAAGATTCAGGACAACCACAAAAATTCTATCAAGAATATATGATGGAAGTTCAAAGTGAAGCTGATAGTATTTTTAATATGAAACATATAGTATATTGGGAAGGAAGCTATAAAAAAGAAAATGATGTAGACTATGTAGTCATAGATGGCAAGCATATACCTGTAAACATATTCGTAGGCGTAGACCCAGCAACAGATTCTGAAAGGAGAGATAGTGATTTTAGCGTTATTATGGTCGTCGCTTGTGATAACAACAATAATATTTATGTACTCGAATACTTACACAGCAGGGGGTTACCAGTTTTGGGAATACCTGGTGAAGACAAGAAAGGTATTGTTGATTATATTTTTGAATATAATAATAGATATAAACCTAATTTATTTGTCATTGAAGAAACGACTATGTCGCGTCCAATATTTCAGTCGCTTTCTGCAGAGATGAGAAGAAGAAATGATTTTAGCGTCAAGTTTAAACCTGAAAAGCCAGGAACAAAATTATCTAAAAGAGATAGAATACAGTCTGTATTATCTCAGAGAATGGCTATAGGTGGAGTAAAAATTAAAAAACAACACTATGATTTGCAACACGAAATCCTTACATTTGGACCTCGTATGGCACATGATGATACGATAGATGCACTAGCATATGCTTGTAAATATGTAGTTCCACCTCAAGGATTGGAATCTAAAGACAATAGATATTATAAAAAAACTAAAACGCCTAAAAGTTGGCTAATAGCATAAGGATATAAGATGGCAATAGATAAAAAAGCAAATAGAGTAAAGCATTTATTTCAAATGATTAATGGAAATAAAAGAAGAGAATGGCATGCAGCAAATCAAGAAGGTCATGATTTTTTCTTAGATAATCAATTAAGCAGAAGAGAACAAGAAGCATTAGAAACACAAGGTATGCCTACATTTACAATAAATAGAATTATACCTATTGTTGAAATGTTAAATTTTTATGCTACAACTAATAGACCAAGATGGCAAGCTGTTGCAGTAGAGGGTTCAGATACAGATATAGCAGAGGTTCATTCTGATGTAGCAGATTATGTATGGTATATAAGTGATGGCGATACAATATTTAGCCAAATAGTAAGTGATGCTTGCAGTAAATCTATTGGATTTTTTAGAGTAGCTATAGATGCTAATAAAGATAGAGGTATGGGCGAGGTTATAATTGATAATATAGAACCTTTTGATGTCTATGTTGACCCTAAATCAAGAGATATGCTATTTAAAGATGCAGCATATATAATGATATATAAAGTTTTACCTAAAAATCATTTGTTAAATTTATTTCCTGAATATAAAAATAAAATAAATAATGCATCTAGCGACTATCCACAAGATATAAGTATAAGAGTAAAAGGTGATGGTAGAGATTTCCAATATCAAGATATTTATGATACATATAATTTATTAGGCGAACAAGAATTATTACTTAGCTATTATGAAATGTATGAAAAAGTAAAAGTAGCTTATAGAAATGTGTTTTATTATATGAAGCCAACAGAAGAGCAAATAGAACAGATTGAATTAATGGTATCTTCTGAGATGGAAGGTATGATTTCAGAAATGAATGTACAGTTAAAAGAAACTGAAATGGCATTAAAGCAACAATTAGATTCAGGTCAAATTATACAAGAAAGATTTGAAATAGAATTGCAAAAAGTTCAAATTCAAATGCAAAGCAAAATAGACCAAGAAAGAAAAAAACGAGTAGCAGATGGAATGTCTAAAGTTTCTAAAACTACAAATACAGTAGTAACTGAAAAAGAATATAATATTCTGATGAAAGGTGAACTTAAAGATAAAGTTATACAAGCTACTAAATTTTTTGATGATAAAATTAAACTTACTGTAGTAGTAGGTGATAAATTTTTATATGAAACTTTTTTACCAGGCAATGATTATCCTATTATACCTGTGCATTATCGTTGGACAGGTACACCATTCCCAATGAGTGCAGTTGGACCATTAGTAGGTAAGCAACAAGAGTTAAATAAAGCTCATCAACTTATGGTGCATAATGCAAGTTTAGGTTCATCATTAAGGTATATGTATTATGAAGGTTCTGTAGATGTTGATTATTGGGAAAAATTTGCATCTGCACCAGGTGCATTATTGCCTGTTAATCATGGATATGAACCGCCTAAAGAAATATTTCCTGCACAACTTAGTAATGCTTTTTCAGGCATTGTTAATGAAGGCAAAAGAGATATGGAGTATTTAGCAGGTATATATTCATCTATGCAAGGAGATAAAACTACACAGACTGATTCATATAAAGGTTTATTAGCTAATGATGAATATGGAACTAGAAGAGTCAAAAGATGGATGAAAAGTATGGTAGAGCCATCTTTAAAACAGTTAGGATTAATTGTTAAAGATTATGCACAAAATTTATATACAGCAGAAAAAGTATTTAGATTAGTACAACCTAATAATATAAATGATGTAAAAGAAGTAACATTAAATAAAATACAGTATAATGATTTTGGCGAAGAGATAGGCATGTTTAATGACTATGCATCTGCTAAATTTGATATACGTGTAATTACAGGAGCAACACTACCTGTAAATAGATATGCATACTTAAATGAATTAAAAGAATTAATGCAATTAGGTGTTATAGATGATATAGCATTATTATCAGAAACTGATATTAGAAATAAAGACAAGATAGTAGAAAGAAAAGGTATTATGACTCAGCTACAAAGTTCAGTACAAAGGCTAGAGCAAGCATTAAAAGACAAAGAGGGAACTATTGAAACTCTCGAACGTCAATTAGTCCAAGCAGGCATAAAGGATAAAGTGAGAATGGCTGAGCATGATATGCGTAAAAACTTACTTGATGCATCATCTAAAGTTAAGACAGATGCTAGAATTGCAAGAGCAGAACAAGGCAGAATGACAAAACAAATGAATGATGCTAGAATTAATTTTGAAAAAGATTTAAGACGTAATGAAAAAATCCAACGAAATAAATTAGGAAATAACGAGTTGGAACAAGCAACAGAACAGTCTTAATATATCATGTATATTTAAATAGTTTTTTAACATAAAGGAAATAATATGTCACAAGAAAGTGGTAACTCAGTTCAAGACATGGTCATAGGAACTGACTCCAATGATTTTTTTGACCAATTAGAAAATAGTGTTAATGGTGGTATAATGGATGATGCTCCACAAGAAGTAACTCCTGAAGAACCAGAGGTAGCCCTAACAAGCGAAACTGAGGAAGAGGACCTTCAAGAAGTTGAAGAATCAAAAAATGTATGGGAAGATGATACAAATCCATATAAAAAACGTTATACTGATTCATCTAGAGAGGCATTAAGAATTCGTGAAGAAAATGAAGAGCGAAAAAAATATGACCCTCTTATAGATGTTATGAAAAATGATGCTGGTGCTGTAGAAGTTTTAAGAGAATATCTTAAAGGTAATGTAGCGCAACAGCAAACAGTAAAGGAGCGATTAGGTTTGGATGAAGATTTTGTCTTTGACCCTGATGAGGCTTTTGCTGATAATAACTCAAAATCTGCACAACTTATGAACTCGCATATAGATAATATTGTAAGTCAAAGAGTAAATCAAGCAGTTCAGGGTTATCAAAGTCAAGCTGTACAAAGAGAGCAAGAGCTTTCAGCACAACAAGAATTTGATAATTTTGTAAAATCTAAAGGTTATACACCTGAACAGGCAGAAGAGTTACAACGAGCTGCAAGTGAACATCAGCTTAATTGGGATGATATTGATTATTTAATTAATCGTGATACGGCAAAAGAAAAAATTGCTCAAAGCACAAAAAAACAAATGATGAATCAACTTAAAAAAGTTCAAAATGTTCCTAAAACAGCTAGCAAGAGTGGAAGCGCAGATAGTAAAGATATTTCGCATGAAGATGCAGTATTTAATGCTATCAAGGGCGTGGACGATGTTTTAGATAACTTATTCGAATAATTTTATATAACATAGGATTATATCGAAGTAAATAGGAGATTAGTCTTATGAGCGACTTATTTAGTACAGGTAGTTCAGTAGCAGCTAACAATCTTGACATAGGTGCAAGTGTTGGTACAGCTAATACTGGTGACCTAAGACGAAAGTATAACTTTAGTGATAGAGTTAGTGAATTAGCAATACAACAAGACCCTTTTTTCCGTCTTGTTTCAAAAGTAGCAAAAAAACCAACAGATGACCCTCATTTCAAATTTGCTGAAAAGAGAAATTCTTGGCATAAAAGATATGCCTATGTAACAAATCATGGCACAACTGCGCAAAATACATTAGCAGGTGGTGATGCTTCAGTAACACATGGCAATGTAGATGTTGGAGACCAATATTTCTTTACTATGGCAACTGATTTTGAATCTAATGGTAATATCCAAAATAAATTTGGTCAATCTACAGGTGAAATTAGTGTAGGAGATGCAGGTACACAGCCTACATTTTTCTTGCCTGGTCAACTTGTTAAAATACCTTATATGACAGGTGTTACAGCAGGTAGTTGGGATGATTCTTCTGCAGCAACTGCATCAACTCCAGATGACTACATGATTGCTAAAATATTATCTGTAGATGTTGATACAACTTCTACTATAGCAGTTTTACAAACAGAAATTGTTAGAAAAGGTAGTGGTACATCAGTATTTGAATTAGCATCTTATTCAGCATATAATAATGCTATAGATAATATTGATGTCTCAGGTAAAGCAATTAATTCATATCTTGAGCCTAAAAGATGTTATGTAGTTGGTAATACATTTTCTGAAGGTAGTGGATATCCTGAAACATGGAAAGACCAACCTTTTACAACACAAACAGGAAATACTCAAATATTTAAAACAACATGTGCTATGACTAATACAGCTCGTGCTACTGTTCTTAAATATGAAGGTAATGAATGGGCTAGAATTTGGAAAGATAAATTAATTGAGCATAAATATGATATTGAGCAATCAATTTTATTTGGTGCTTCTTCATTATCTGCAGGTGGTACAAATACCACTCAAGGTGCTGTTGATTATATCTTATCAAATGGTAATATCTTTAATTGGTCAACATCTAAAAGTCAAGATGATTTCTTAGATGATATGTCTTCATATTTAGACCCAAGATATAATGATTCAAGTGCAACAGTATACATGTGTTCTACAGAAGTCTATAATTGGTTTCATAAACTAGGTGGATATGCTAAATCTAATTTAGAAATATCATCTAATTTTAGTGCTGATATGGCTATTGCAGGAAAGAAAAACATTTTAGGTCTTGGTGTTCTTCAAGTTAACACACCTTATGGCGATATGAACATTATTAGAAACATTCATTTGGATGGAACTAATATAGATATTCTTGGAATTAATTTAAAGAATGTATCATATAGACCATTAGTTGGTAACGGTGTAAACAGAGATACATCAATCTACGTTGGAGTTCAAACATTAGAGAACTCTGGAGTCGACCGTAGAGTAGACCAAATATTAACCGAAGCTGGTATGGAGTTCTCATTAGCAGAATCTCATGCTATCTGGAAATCATAAGGAGAATAAATTATGGCAAATCCAATGTACGGACAAAATACGTTTGATGACAATCTAGATACTTTTGATACATATTTAGATTTTTGTTCAGGCTTTTTAGGCAATCTTACAGCTACAGGTATTACAGTATCTGAAGCCGAAGCTGTTGCTCAATTAGCAGCTGTTAGTAGCCCTAATCAAGCTGATTCTTTTGCTGCTACTTTAATCGCAGGAGCTTTAAATGTTTGCGATGTAACAGCAGCAGCAGCAGGAGATATATGTCTTCCAGAAGCTACTAAAGGTGTTCATTTAGCTATGAGATATGAACAAGACCCAGATGGAGCCGCGGTAGAACATAGAATTACTTGTAATGGTGGAGCTTTGCTTGCTACAGGTTCTGATTTAATTGAAAACAATGTTTTTGCTAAGCAAATTATTGGTGGGCAATTAGGTAACGGAAGTAACGCTGTAGCAGTTGTAACAGCTGGAACTAGCAGCGCACCTACTTCAAACAAATTAATATTTACTGCAACTACTGCCAATAACTTTTTAGGAGATGAAAGTATCATACACTTTTATTGCCCAAAAAATGGTCAATGGTTAGTAAATTGTTTCTTTGTTCAACAAGGTACTGGTGCCGCTGGTGCTTATACTGTAGCTTAGGGAGGTAGACAATGGCTAATGGTAACGGAACAAAACTAGCTGGTAGAGCTAATTATGGAAATGGTGAATATGTATTTGCAATGAATGATAGTCTTGCATCTTCTCATGCTTTAGAAGCGGGAGATAGTGGAAAAATATTTTTTGTAAGCAATACAGTAGCTAGAACCATTACATTGCCTGCTCCAAGTCCTGGAGTTTATTATAAATTCATAATGACAGACACTACTACAGATAGTAGTATTGCAGCAACTGGCAACCTTATAAAGGGTGGAGCAGAATGTGGCGATGCTTACTTAACGCTTGCAGGAACAACTATTGTTCTTGAATCTGCAGGCTCTGTAGGTGACTTTTTAGAGTTTATAAGCGATGGAACATATTGGTATGTTAGTGGTCATGGAGCTCATGATGCTAGCTTTTCAGTAAGTTAATAAACAATAACTAGATATGGGAGGGGCAACCCTCCCTGTCTTATAAACAAACCCATTCACGCTCAGCCAGAGCTTAGGGTAGGAGGTAGATATGGCAAGTAAAGGTATATATCAATATACAGTACAAGAATCAAATAATGCAGGACTAGGTCAAGGGGGTTCTGTATTTTTAGATGCAGGGGATACTTTTACACCTGATAATGGTGTTATAATAGCAATTCAAGCATTTGGAAATGGTGTTACTATAAGTGGTTTAGTTCCTGAAAATTCAGATAAACATATTGGTACAGCTACAACAGATTTAGGATATGAAGGAAAAGGCAGTACTTCTACAACTTATACAATAGATGCAAATTCTACTATTTTTGGAAGATTTACAAGTATAACAATAAGTTCTGACAGCTGTATTTGTTATATAGGCTAATCAATGCAATTAGGTATAGGACCATCAATATCAAAAGCAGCTACTACCATGAGAGCTTTTGTTGTTGGATTTTTAAGAGATAACCTTAAACTATTTTTCAACTTTCAAAATACAGACCTTGAACATGTTGGTACAGGTAGTGCTAATTTTGTAGCAAGTAGTAGTCAAAGTCTTGTCATTCCTACAGCAGTATTAGATAATGCAG
>Ga0209232_1000165_pt1 | contig 42703 bp, 73 predicted proteins | sample ETNvirenome_2_60_FD_184066 | JGI IMG/M metagenome (GOLD analysis project Ga0209232, IMG submission 184066) | Marine viral communities from the Pacific Ocean - ETNP_2_60 (SPAdes) (version 2) | ecosystem: Environmental > Aquatic > Marine > Oceanic | place: Pacific Ocean | collected 2013-06-22
AGGTTTCTGGAATAGTGATGTGGATGGAACATTATATGTTGAAGTTTATTTGAATAACGACATTGATAGTTGGCAGCATTGGGAATTGGAGGTAGTATGCAAGTAGGCGACTTAGTAAGACACAAGAATCACCCGATAACGGGCGTTGTATTGGAAATCGGAGATAACGGCCATGTCCGTTGTGTGTGGAGCGATGATGGAGACTCGTGTTGGGTGTGCGATTGGCTGGTGATACCATGCAAGTAGGCGATTTATGTAGGGTAATCGAGATGGGAACCCATAACCCCACCCAGTATGGGGATCATGTAATCTTATTGCAATGCTGTAAGAACTGGGAGACTCGGAGGTTTAAGATGTGGCTGGTCTACAATTACGTGACAGGCGAACAGCATCATCACTGGGAATCTGATTTGGAGGTAGTATCATGAAAGTAGGCGATTTAATAACCCACAACCCTACTGGGGCGGTGGGTACAATAGTTGAGGACAATGGACATAGCGTCTATGTCGTATGGTGTGTTGATCCTATGAATGGAATGGGCGGCATGGGCGAGTTTATAAGTAAGATATTTATTGAGGTAGTGAAAGATGAAAGTAGGTGATTTAGTAAAGAGGCGTAACAACGGGGACTTGGCGTTGGTTCTCAGTATTTGCTCACCAAGCGATATTGGCCGGAGAGTGGAGGTAATGCGCTGTGACTGTGGTAGTATCCAGTACGTTTGGGACTATCAATACGAGGTGGCAAAATGAAGGTCGGAGACTTCGTAATGTACATGGGACACGCAGGGATTATCTTGGAACCAGCGTATGATTTATCAACTTTGAGTGTTCAACATTGGCATGTATGGTTTTTTGATTCGAGGACTTACATTGTCGTCTATGCGCCGCTTATGCAAAAAGTTGAAAAAATTACTTGACACCTGCTACCTACCATGATAGTGGATAGTATAACCCGAACCAATGAGGTAAAAATGAAAGGGGATTTAGTAAGACCAAGGTGTGACTTAACCTTTGATAAATGGGGTTACGGCATCATTAGCGAGATAAATGAAGAGTATATTCTTGTTGTTTGGATTGACAACAATATGGATCACTATTTGAAAGAATGGGAGTTTGAACAAGCTATGAAGGTGGTAAAATGCAAGTAGGAGATTTAGTACAACATACAGGATGCGGCAGTTACGGAGTTGTAATGGAAGTGAGGCCCTCAATTGACGGTGCTGCGGCTATGGCATCTATTTATTGGTGCACACAAGAGTGCGTAATGTTACACACTGCGAGACAATTGGAGATAATAAGTGAAAAGTAAATTTAAAGCTGGAGATTTGGTAACGTTGAGTGCAGCAGGTCACAAAACAAACCAGAATGAAGAATGTCGTGGGGGTTTCGGATTCATCGAGACAATAGACGAGGACGAAATGAAACAGGGCAATAAACACAACGCATGGCCAATCAAGACAAAATGGTGGACAAAAGATCTGAAAGTCATGAATATAAACTTTAAACCTTACGAATTGAAGTTTTACAAAAAAAATATTTGACAAATTCTTACTACCGAGTTAGTGGATAGTATAACCTAAAGTCATGGAGGAAAACAATGGCTTATTTGAAACCAAAACAAACTGTATATTTTGCCCAAGGTAACATCACTTCCATCATCGAAAAGGTAGCTTTTCGCAAGTACCGAACAAGGCCCATCCTTGATAAGGAGACTGGAGAGCGTAAGCGTAAAATAAAATCAATGCCATATGCCATTTGCAAGGTGCTCATGAGCGAGGATTCAAGAGTCCCCACAGACTCCAACTTCTTGATTGCTGGCTACCGTCTGAAAAAGAAGTTCCTACAGGGCAACATGGTTCTGGTTATGGACAACGAGTACATTGCAGACTATGAAAAGGAGTACGGAAACGAATGGGTATCCAAGATGATCGAACAAGAGAATGAGAGAGAAGCCCAACGTCAGGCGAAAGCCGCAGAATACCGAGAAAAGGCAATGAGAGGTGCAAAATGAAGTTTAAAAAAGGAGATATGGTCTTATTGTCATCTGCTGGCTCAAAACGTCATGGCAACGAAAAGCCCCACCAACTGGGTGGATTTGGCATTGTTGCGGCCATTCATTCGGTTTTTGACGGTGGGTTTCCCATAGAAGTCGATTGGTGGACAGCAGATATGCACACTTTCAAAATGCACTTTAAACCATATGAATTGAAGTTTTTTAAAAATAAATAAACTTTTTTCTTGACAAATTCCTGCTACCGAGATAGTGGATAGTATAACCCAAACCGAGAGGCAAAATGAAAGTCGGTGACTTAATAAGAACACTTTGGAACCCAACGGGTGACGTTTGGTTGGTATTGAAGGCCGTATCAGGCGACGACATTCCACCAGTCGTCAGAAATCCTGAGAACAAAAATGAATTGTTTTTGGAGGTTTCAAACCCTGAAGGCGTGATAATGCACCTTTTCAGTTACGAATGTGAGGTGGTATCATGCAAGTAGGAGATTTAGTGATGCTAAAGGGCTTATCTGACGGCACTTATGGAAAAGTTCGTGCTGGCGAGTATTTAATCTACGTCGGAAAAGGTTCATGGTATGGCTGGGGCAGATTCTTGCTCCCCGACGGGAGTACCGGACAGGTTCAACTCACAGACTTGGAGGTATTATGCAAGTAGGAGATTTAGTGAAGCTAACCAACATTGCAAGCGACAAATATTCCAGTTTGCGTGGAGTTATTTTGAGTATTGATAAAGAATTGAGCTGGTGTTATGAAATAACATGGACAGATGGCGATTTAACATGGGAATTTGGATGCGACTTGGAGGTAGTATGCAAGTAGGCGATTTAGTTTTTGTGCCCTACTACGGGGAGTACGGGACACTGGCCAAACAGCATCCTAACCGGACATGGCGTGTAGTCTATGCGGATGGAGTACACAGTAACGAATACAAGGAGGATGTCGAGGTAGTACAAAAAAAATAAACTTTTTTCTTGACAACTGCTACTCACCTTGTTAGTGGATAGTATAACCCAAACCGAGAGGTAAAAACATGAAAATATTCGATGATCAGTCGAAAGGATATGGCAGAAGCCAGAATAGTTGCGGATATTGCCGCCAGACGGGACACAACAAGTACCAATGCCCCGAAGTGGACAAGGACTGGGCATGGTGGAAGGACTTCACAGTGCCGCCCTATACAGCGACTGGCTGGAAGAGTAGACGAAACCCCAGATATTGGGGAGATTGGTATAAAGATTGCAAGGAAATCTATGAAGAGAAGGAGAGACGAAAAACCCTTGTGAAACAAGGCAAGCCCAAGAGAGCCAAGCCCAAGTGTGGATTTTGTGGCAGTGAAGGTCACAATAGAAGCAAGTGTCTTGATATGCGAGACTTCAACAATAAGTGTTACAAAGCCAACGAAAGCTGGCGAAGGGCCGCATATAAGGAGATTGTGGAAAAGAATGGTATTTGCGTCGGAGCCTGTGTTCTGGTCAGGCAAAGAGAAGGCTGGACTGCGAATTACACCGAACACGTCGGTATTATTACGAGTGTCAACTTTGACAAACTAAATGTAATGGCCGCTCATGATGGGACTTATTCGGGGTATGATAACCCTTACGAATGCAACTTGGCTGTTAAAGCCCTTGTCAACGGACAGGAGGTGGAAGTTGGTATCATGACCACCAAATCCCATAGGAGAGATTGGAACCGAAATGTTGCAACCGTACTTGATCAATACATAATAAGGAATGGCTGGGAAGGTTGGCATTCTGATTATGTCATGGATAAGCTGTTATCGCCTTCCGAGCACCCTTTAGATGAAAGTTGGGTTACTGATTACAAGGACGCTTTTGATTACTTGACCAAAAAACGAAAAAAATCACAACTCGATAGTGACCATATAACCTCCCTTATCAACAAATGGGCAAAAAAAGATTAAAAAAATATTTGACAAATTCCTACTACCGAGATAGTGGATAGATGTCACCAAGACAAAACAACTACTAACAACTAACTATTTACTTTACACACAACATTGGAGTTCTCATTATGAGCACAGATTACAAAACATTCAATACTATCGTCAACGCTGTTATTGCAGCACGTTTCCCAGTTCTCATTCGTGGTCGTCATGGTATCGGTAAATCCGAAGTCGTTTACCAAAAGGCCAAAGACCTTGGTCTGCCTGTTGTCGAGCGTCGTGCTTCTCAAATGACCGAAGGTGACTTACTTGGTCTGCCAAAGGTTGAAAATGGTGTCACTACTTGGCTCGCACCAGAATGGTTGCAAACTGCTTGTAATAACCCTGTAGTCCTATTCCTTGACGAAGTTGACCGAGCTACTACCGAGGTACGGCAAGGTATCTTTGAGCTATGCGATTCCCGTAAAATCGCTGGCTATACCCTTCATCCCGACACTGTTATCTTTGCTGCTGTCAATGGTGGTAAACATGGTGCACAGTACCAAGTCGGTGAGATGGATCCAGCGGAGCTTGACCGTTACACAGTGTTCGATGTTGAGCCTACCGTTGAGGATTGGCTTGATTGGGCACAAGGCAAAGTCAAGCCCTATATCTGGGACTTTATCAACAATAATCATGGTCACCTTGAGCATAAAGACGAGTTCGAGCCTAACAAGAAGTATCCTTCCCGTCGTAGCTGGGTTCGTCTTAACAAGACTCTTGGTGACATTGACGTTACCAAGTTCCCACACCTTCGTACTCTTGTCGAGGGATTCGTGGGAATGGAAGCATCCACCGCTTTCATCGACTTTGTGAAGCATTACAAGTTCCAAGTATCCGTCGAGGACATTCTTGACAATGGTAAACTTGACTTGGTGAAGGGTTTCGATAATCCCCAGCATCTCGCCCTTGTTCAAAAGATGAAAGAACAAAAGGTGTTTGAAGAGGTTATGAATGATACCCGATTACAGAACCTTGCGGACTACTTTGTGTCCCTTCCTTCCGAGATTGCTATGACAATCTGGACTAACATTGGCCAAGCCAAGATAGCAGATAACATCACTGGTTTTCATGGTGCGATATCATCTGATGGCCAAAAAGTCAACTTACATATTGTGAAGTTGATGAATGGCAAATAAAAAATAAACTATTTACTTGACACTATCTGCAAAACAAGTTAGTGGATAGTATAACCCTTCCTCATGGAGTTTTTACTATGACTAAAAAAGAGCCTTTCGATTTAAACCTACATACTTTCGCCCTACTCCGTAGCGAGCCCTTCTTTGCTGCGTTATCCCGCAGAATAACAAAAATGAAAACCAATGCTATCCCTACTGCTGGGGTTAAGCTAAACGAAAAGACTGCACAGTTTGAGATGGTCTATAATCCCGCATTTTTCGAGACTCTAACCGATACACAGATCAAAGGTGTCCTTAAGCACGAGTTTTATCATATCATCTATGAACATGTCACTGGTCGCCTTCCTTCGGAAGGTATGAGCATCATGTGGAATATTGCCACAGACTTGGCGATTAACAGCCATATTGCAGACGAGTTGCCGGATATGGCCTGTGTTCCCGGTCGTGACAAGTTTGAAAAGTACCCTACTGGGCTGTCTGCGGAGGCTTATTACAAGATGCTCAAAGATGATGAACAATTCAAACAAGACCCACAGAATGGCGACGGCCAGCCCGGTGACGGCAACCAGCAAGGCTCCGGTAGCGGCAATGGGCTTCCTGATTCCCTCGATGACCACAGCGGATGGGGTGAAGCATCCAGTGAAACAAAAGCTATGGCCAAAGAGCGTTTACGTCAAGCGGTGGAGGATGCAGCCAAGGAAGCCAACAATCGTGGTTCGTGGGGTTCTGTTTCATCGGAGATGCGGAAACAAATCATGGATATGATTAACCCAAAAGTCGATTGGCGCAAAGTGCTACGCTATTTTATCAAGACCTCCCAACGCTCGAACAAGCGGTCAACGGTTCGCAGAATCAACAAGCGATTCCCTTACATTCATTCCGGCAAGAAGGTAACCCGACAAGCCAAGATTGCCATATCCATCGACCAATCCGGTAGTGTGAGCGACAAGATGCTTGCCGCCTTCTTTGCGGAGCTATCAAGTCTTGCGAAGTATGCGGAGTTTACCGTTGTCCCCTTCGATACCGAAGTTGGTGAAGAGCACGTTTACACTTGGAAAAAAGGCAAAAAGATGACGTGGGATAGGGTAATGTGCGGTGGTACATGTTTCGATGCTCCCACAAAATACGTCAATGCCCGTAACTTTGACGGACATATCGTACTGACCGATATGTGTGCTCCGAAGCCCATTCCATCGAAATGCCAGCGTATGTGGATGACCGACCAGCAGGGTAAGGATTCCCAATACTTCACAACGAATGAGCGTGTAATCGTCATAGAATCCGATTTTTAGGACTTTTGGCTACTACCCTACCTATACCCTACCTAACCAATACAACCAAGGAAATACCATGATGACAGGCAGAATAAACAACCACTGGACTAAAATAGCCCTCGAAAGAATCAAAAGAGCAATAGAAGAACAAAAGGTAAAACCCACTTCCAAAGCAGACAATGAAGAAAATCCTAAAAAAAATAAAAAAAATCCTTGACAAATTCAACCCAGCACGATAAGAGTACTATATAACCCAAACCAATGAGGCTTTTATGACTTATGCAAATGTTACTAAATCCAAAGTATCCTACTTTAACGGCAACCATCGGAACTACATGACTGTAGCTGGCTATACGAAGCGGTGTGGCGTACCTACAAACTTCATGGTACAACTGGAAGGTTCTAACCGCTGGTATCGTGTCATGAACTACTGCAACTCAAATAGTGGTACATTATTCGTCAAGACCAAAGACAACCCATTCTTGGTTGTTAACTCTTGGGATACCGGATACGACAAGTAAACATAACCAACCCTACTCACCTTCCCCCCTATCTATCGGAGATAACTATGAAAAGAACCAATAACAAAAACGTAGCTACAAACTGGGCCTGCAATACCCCAGTAAAATCCCACAATGGGCAACTTTCAACCGATGGGCAAAACCTATACAGTTATCGCAAACTGATTGGTATCACCCTGTCCGACGGTACAAAGATTGCATTGAACTACATGCGGCATGGTGGCGGATGCTACATAAGCCAATCAACAAGTACGCACGTTAGCATGGCTTCAGGTGTGGCACACCAGACCATGAACCCTAAAGTAGCCAAGGAAGCAGGCTTAATCAACAAAATATAACTTTTTTCACTTTTTTGCTTGACAACTTAAGCAAAACGCAATAGTGGATATACACAAATCACAACATCGGAGATAAAACATGGTTACAATATACAACAGAACATCCAGCGGTTACTTGCAAGTTTTTCCATACACCACCACAGGGCAATTCAAGTCCCACGCAGCGGCCTATAGCTATCTAAACAAGCTAAACCGCCCTTATAATGGCAGTTGTGTAGTTGTTACACAAATGTCTTATGACAAAGCCAACCGCATTTATTCCTAACTTATTACCCTACCCACACACCCTACCTATCGGAGATAACTATGACTATTTATGAAAAACGACAAGAGATTATTGAACACGCTAAAGAGCAAATCCAGTATATTTACGACTATGACGCAGACAAGGTATCGCTCGACAACCTCCATGACCTGCACCACGAGATTTTCAACACAGACTATTACATCATTGGCCGCTATCAGGCAAAACAGTGGATGGGTGCGGATGCTTTTGATTGCATTTATGAGATTCAAGAGTATGAGAATAACAACTTTGGTCGGGTGACAACCGACTTATCAGAACCTGAAAGGGTGGTAAACATGTATGTTTATATCATCGGAGAAGAGATTTTAGAGGATGTTATAAGCGAGTTTTTGGATTCTGTGGAAACCGAGTTAGAAGAGGAGTTTTAAGAATAAAATAAACTTTTTTCTTGACAAATTCAACCCAGCACGATAAGAGTATTGTATAACCAACGACATCGGAGTAAACATGGCTACATTGAAAGAAGGAATGACTTTTAACAGCAAATGCAAAGGCAACCCTATTGTAGGGACTATTGAAAAGATAGGCCCCGTCACCACAGAATATTCTTGTTGGGGCAAGTATGAATCCCAAATGGTCTGGGTTCTGTGGACTTATCCTAACGGATACACCCGAACCGCTGCGCTTAGCTATGCCTGTGTGCTTGAAATGGCCCAGCAAGGCTAACAATAAACTTTTTTCAACTTTTTTCTTGACAAACTATCCAAAACGGGATAGTGGATAGTATAACCCAAAGCAATCGGAGCTAAATATGACTATCAATATCGGAGATAACGTAAAAACACACTGGGGTGACGGCACTGTCACCGCAATCTATGAATCCAACGGCTTCGGGCGGACTGGCCTGAAACTTCTTATCGAGTGGATTGACGTCGAGATTGACGGCAAAGTACACCAAATGCTTCGCCATCATATCATAAATCCCAATACCGGAGACTATTACGACCAGTACTAACCGCTTCTTACCTACTACCCTACCCACACCCTATCCATCGGAGATATTCTATGCCCAGTAATACTAAAAGCCTTCAATGGCGACAAAACGAAAAGATTGCAATAGCGAGAGCAACCCGACTATCTGGTAGTCTTGGCCAAATACTATTTGTTATCTATGATAACGAGAATGAACAATACGACATCGTCAATGAAACAGACTTATATCATCTCATGGACGAGTTTGACCTTGACATGGACATCGTAGCGGAGATTGGATAACATGAATGATTTTTTCAATGACCTTGCAATAACTTTTCTCTTGGGTCTGTGGTTATTCTTTGCCCTCGCCCTCTTGATCCCCTAACATCGGAGACTTTTATGTTAAAAGCCGGAGACTTAGTAAAATCCTATCTTGGTAACCTTGCCATTGTCCTGAAGGTATACCAACTCAATACGGGCCGCAAACCCGAAACATTTGTTGATATTCAATGGCTTAGAACCGGATTGATTAAAGAATGTTACCAAGCCCAAACCTTTTCACTTGTACGGAGATAACAATGAAACAAAGAACATGTAAGCACTGCGAGGACACTTTCAACCCATACTCCCAACGTAAGCGTCAAGTAGGCGGCTATATCAATGAATGTCCCGACTGTGTGGAGGAACTGGAAACCGAGAAAGCACCGGAGATTCGAGGCTTTGTGACAGGTGACGGTAAAATGGCGGCTATGCAGATCCTTCGCTTCAAGTCACGTCAGGATGCAGACCAGTACGGTAAAAACTGGAATAACAATTCTGGCTGGCAGAACAAAAGAACCGGAAGTGTTAACGATATATACTTTGAGAAGGTTGGCGAAAACATAGGTAACTCCAACCATAAAGGCAAATCATAAAACTTTTTTCACCTTTTTATTTGACAAACTATCCAAAACGGGATAGTGGATAGTATAACCAAAAATCATCGGAGTTTTTATGATTTTACCATTCTCTTTCACTTACACAATAATCAACAACATCTTAACAATCGTTTTCGATTTTTCCAAACTTAACGAACACCAGTTTAACAGCCTTGGCTTCGATTACTTTTCACAAGGTGTCGTTATCAATGAGACTGGCTTTGGCTTTTATACTGGCTTGGGGCAAAGAACCGTCACTTACACAATCCCCACCAAGGACTTCGGTTGGGACGGAGAGTCTCCAATCAACCTACGCTTCTTTGGCCGCAAGGTTCGAGAGAACAACCAAAAGGCGATTGTTCCATCGAATAGCAATGAGTATGCCGTCAAGATTCATACCGTTGCAGACTATCAAGAGATTATTGACGATTGCGAGGCACTTCTTCAAAAGGCCCAAGACAAGTTAGATGACCTTCACGCTATGGCTGGTAAGTGGGTTGGAAACTCCACAGCCAAGGGCATGAGTAAGAGAGAGGCCAAGTACAAGAGCGAGATTCACAGTAACACCGTAGCATTGCGATACTTGCGAAAGCTCCAAGACCGAATCACAACCCCACAATCCTAACCCAAAAATTTTCCCCAACTTAACAACAATGGAGACTTATTCTATGAATACCGAACAAATAAAAAAACAAATCAACAACTTGAAAGCAATGTTAGAGGACATGAAACAAGAGCGTGTCGAGGCACTAAATGTTTATCCCGAATCTCACTGGTTTGTGAGAGATATTGACGAGGATATTTTATTATGTAGCCTTTCAATCAATGACTTGCGAATCACACTACAAACCAAGGGAGCCAAATGATTTTTATCTGGTTATTGATTCTGGCGTGTGAAGTTGGCCCAATGTCCGACGCAAGCCCGAAAGCCCGACACCTCGGATGTCATTCAAAACAACAAGGCTCAACGCCCGTTTGCTGGACAGATCAAGACTGGCAAGTATATTGCGAAAGAGTACAGTGTAAGCCCCAAACCAAGGAGACCAAATAATGAAAAAAGGATTTTATTTTATCGGAACCAACCAACACGACAAAGACGGTGTTAGCTTCTTTGGGCCGGAGTTACAGGAAGGCAGCCATGAGGAGTACGGAACTCTATTTATCCACAGAAAGAAGGATTACCAAGGCAACCCACAGAAGTGGAAGGTTACGCATGTATCGACAGGAGCCGCTATTACCGAGCGTTTAGACCTTGCATCCGCCCGACTACAGGCCAAAAAGCTAAATGGTTTCAAGTTGTGGGAGATTAAGACCTATGAAGAGATTAAAGAAACTATTGCGGAATCGCAGCACAATCCCGAATCTCCCTACTATGAGGAGTTAAAGGAAATCCAAAAGATCCGATACCTTCGAGCATAACCAATGGAGACCACAGATATGAAAAAAAAGATTATGAAAAGATATAAGCAACGTGTAGGGAATAGAGAGACTGTATGTATAACGATGACAATGATAAAACAGATGGTAGGGAATGAGAAGCATAACTGGAGAAGGCTTTATTATAGAGGCTGGACAGACAAGGATCTAAAGAAGTTATTCAAGTTGCTGTATATGTCAGGAGGCCATCGATGGATAAAAAAATAAACTACTACTACCCTACGTCCCTATACCCTACCACCCTACCGCCCTACCCTGCTACCCTACTCACGCCCTATAGGCCCAAGCCCTTAACATCTAAACGCACTTACAACTAACCACAGGATTTTTATTTTTATGTCAGTTATCAAAATCGCTCAAAATGCTTTCAAAAAACGTTTTTCATATGCAAACGAGGTTAGCTATCTAACGTCCGCTAAACGTGTGTATTTAGAGCCTTTTCGGATGCGTATAGCGTATGATATGGGGGAGCCTTGTTTATTACGTTGTAATAATGATGCGTCTGTGTGCTGTGTGTCATGCGGTTGTGGATATACCTGTGATAGTGTGTATGTATACGAGGCATATCAGGTAAATAGGCGTGAGATCGTGAAAACACCCATTGATCCCGCATTTTTTGTAGGTGCGTGCACATCCAAGGATCCCTGCGTATGCGGGAATGTAGGGGAGCGTGCCCAATAACCACAGTATAACAAGGGTTTTCATGGAGCCCTACACTATGTACTTAAGAGCCTGAAGCTCCCTGTAGTTGGGGAGCCTACAGATCAAACCTCCAAATGGGAAGTCAAGGCAACAAAACCGTAACAGATGCGTTATCCTTGGCTTCTTTATTTTAATAAAGAAACAAAACATCCTGTAACATTCGTTACAGCCCCCAGCAAAAAACTTGACATAACTATGCGTTGCAAAATACTTGACATAACTATGGAGCACAAAATACTTGACATAACTATGGGCCGTTAAAATATCCTACCAGCGAGTAGACAACATCTTCCGAAATACTTGACATAACTATGGAAAACCTACCCAGTGATAGATAAAAACTTGATATAATTCCACCAGCTCCCCGAGTCTGGAAAACCCCGGACACACCGACACTTTAGCTCCACCAACATTTCCCTCCAACCCGAAGGAATCGAACCATTACCCGGCACGACATCTATGTCGTGGTTTTGCCCAAGGCCTGATTTAAACCATGACATCTATGTCATGGTTTATATACATAGCAGTAGATAAGCCTACAACTCCCACCAGCTCGAAACAATAAAGGAATCCCACCAACCCGGAACAATAGCCAATTCACAAAAAACCACAAAAAAACATGAAATTTTTAATACAGTTACAAACTACATTATCGCCAATTTTGAAAAAAATCTTGTTGCACAAAAGAATAAAATCGCTTATTTTACGTCTATAAGGTCTTATAGATCTTATCGATCATTGTTCTTTTCCAGCCCCCATACCACTTTGCAAGCCTATCGAAGCATAGCGACCCATGCCCCTCCCGAAACAACCGGATGTCAGGGGATTGCTGAGCCACGACCTTCTGATTCGCTACCATCGTGATTTTATGATGATTTTTTTTACTTTTTGCTTTTGCCCGACGTTTTAGCGTCACTTTACTTTACCCTAACCATCGGAGTTTTATGACCGTTTACCTTGTTCTTGTTCACCATATCAACGGAGGTATCGCATCTATCGACCTTTTCGAGTGTCGCCAAGATGCCCAAGCCCGTAAGAAGAGAGCGGAAGCTAACTTCCCCCTACATGAGGGATGGACAGTGGCGCTGTTCTCAAAACACGTGTCCCCCGACCTTTCAACCGTATTCGCATCTTAACCTAACCATCGGAGTTTTATCTATGCACACTATCAACTTCTGGGTTCGCCCTGTTGACGGGCTTATTACCAAGACCTTCAACGATTCCCAACTGGCCGAGTTCTTCTGGTGGCTCAACTACCTCGAAACCAACGGCTTTAAATATGAACACACCAACAACCACCGATAACAGGAGCTTTTATGCCTACTAACTTCTTAGATCCCGTATACTACGATATTAACGACATCCACCCAGATGCACCCAACAAGCCCCTATTGAAGGAGCTTTTCGAGCGTGAAAACGCACAGAATGAGAGACTGTGGGAGTTTTTCACCGAAATGGTTGAAAGTCCCCAGTACAAGCCAATGAAAGCGGAGGCGATAAAACCTCGAACCCTCCGCAAAAAGAAGGGTTCCGGCAAGCGTCGAGAGTTTACCCTTTGCAAGGAGACTGGACGTATGATCAAAAAGTCCCGCCCTGTCGACGATCCAGACTCGGAAGAGTTTGAGGCCGGATACAAGGAGTTTTTGAAAGAAGAGTTCGACGGCTAACAATGCCCAGCCCTTCGGGGCTTTTACTATTTTGATTTTATTTTTTTTGCTTTACTTTACTTCACCCTAACCATCGAGGTTTTATGACTATCTATCTTGTCATTGTTTATTTTCGCAACGGGATGTCCCCAGACGTCGACGCTTTTGAATGTCGAGATGAAGCCCTTGCAAGGCTTGAATTCCAAGCCGCTAAATATGACGGGTTCGTGGGCGCTTCCGTCCTTATGCAGGAGAGTACCCTATACCAGCCATTTTTACTAACACAATAATCAAACTACTCACTTCACCCTAACCATCGAGGTTTTATATGTACGCTGTTGCATTACCCAATACTCCGCTATTTGCGGAACACTTCAACCCTGACCTTAAGATTATTGAACTCATAGGATGCCCTGACAGTGGGGATATTCTGGAGACCGAATATTCTTTTGCTAACTACTTCCATGACATGAAAAAATCCGACCTTCAGGAGATTATGGAAGCGTTTGATAAGGTCGGATACTACGAAACTTTTGACGATGCCCTTGCAGACGGGCGGACTCAAAAGGCCCGATACATGGTTACTTTATTCCCAGCCACAAACAACCGATAACAGGAGCTTATCTATGAATGAAACAACCCTAACCAAAACCGCCCAAGCAGCCGAGACTTTAGCGGCATCACTCATGATTCACGAAGTCATCAAAGATGTCGAAGTATCCGAGTCTTTTGATGAACATTCTCAAAAGTCCGAACTGCTCGCAACTATCGTCATGGCAACTTTCAAGCCAGCAGATGCTTAACCCTAACCCTCTTACAATCCCCTATACTTGGAGCTTATTTATGTATACTCAACTTCCCCTACCTACCGCACTCTTAGAGTGTTTTACTCATTTTCCTGAGCGCTCCAACTTCCCCGAGCACTCGGGATGTTACGCTGTCAATAACCCACAGCCCAAAAAGGAGCGCATGGACGTGGCTATAGTGACATGGACTTGTCCGGACACTGGCCGATTCTGGCGACGTTACTTCCCACAAACCAAATACATGAAAGATTGGAAGGGTAAACGTAACCTTTTCAGATGCCTTAAAAACCTCGACGTAAGAGGAACACCCTACCGCATCGAAACCATCGAGCGTACCGCCTTTAACTGGAGATAACCATATGAAACCATTTAGATATTTTATTAAAGCCTTCCCCTATGAAAAGAACCGCACCCTCGACAAACAAATGCAGTTAGTATTTGCCCAGCATGACGAGCTTATGGCCAAGTTTGATCAAAGAGTTGCATGGGCCAAAGCCCGCTCACAGTCGGAATCGTGGTGGAACCTTGACCTTCGCTCTTGTTCCGAGCACTACGCACTTATAGACGGATTCGACCGCACAGCTTATGCCTTGAGAGAGGCGACGGCATCGGAACTTTACGCAGCCTTATGGGCCTGCATGCGTCGGCAAGGTTGGGCTACTGTAAAGTCTCACGCTGCCCGAGCTTCTGACGGTGTCAACAAAATCAATCAAATGTTCCGACCAACTCGGTAACTACCCTACCTTCCCCACCACTACGGAGAGATACATGACTACTACAACCCTACCCACTACTACGGAGATACCTATGAACACTACTACAAACCCCACTACTACGGAGATACCTATGAACGATTCTACTATGCCCTACTTCTGGAGAATGTACCAGCTTGAAAGATTCCACACTGACAAAGGATATTACTTCTTTTCAGCGGATAGCATGCGATTTTTTCGCAGTCGCATTCAAACGACACCGCCCTATAAAGGCCGAGTATTCGTAACTTCCGAGAAGTCAGGATGGGATGCACCCCGATATTATACTGTGCGTTGTATCCGCCCTGATGGTGGGATTGATACAGTGGGTGAGTTTCAAGGATTCGGAACACGCCAAAGTGCCCACCGCTTCGCAGAAAAGTACGCAGCGGAAAACTTCGAGCGTGTCGGCAATGAAAGCGTTTGTCTTGCTGTTGAAAACAAAAACGCATAAAGGGGGTACTCCTCCCTACTCCCCCCTACTACCCGATGTCATAGAGGCGCCCAAATAAGTCCCAAGCATCGGGCTTTTTCGGGGCGACGAAGGAGGTACATTCACAATACCTGAAAAATTTTTCAGATTTCGGCTTTTTATAATATTTTTCAAAAAATATTTGGGATTTTCAAACTATTTATAATCAAAAAGAGGATTGTATGAAGCTAACAACAAAACAACTTAAACAAATAATAAGAGAGGAATTGATGCTTCTCAACGAAGACCAAGAGTTAGAAAATAAAATTTTTACACTTTTGCGTACTAACAATGACCCAGAAATGTCGACATCGTTACTAGTGCAAGGTGATGCTCTTGGAATCGTAAACGGCATGACAGAGTATGATATTGTTAAGCCTCCCTTTACAGATTATGCAGGAGCCCTAAAGGGACAAATAAGGCCACCAAGTTTTCTGCAAGTGACGTTTGAAAACGAGAAATTTCTAAATGAGTTTGCAAATCAACTTGGGAAACACGGATTTGAAGAAATTACCGACAGAGAACCAACAGTAGGGCAGTTCAAGCGTAGCGATGTTTTAGATGCCAATTTCAACCCATCAAAAGTCATTGATTTGGGATTTGAAAAATACCAGCAATTTTACAAACAAGGAAACGTGTAATGAATTACAGTAAGTGGAAAAAGTTTATTATTACCGAAGCAGCCAAAACAGCACAAGACCTCAAGGACATCAGATACGATACTGAGGATAGCGGTGGACCTCCACCAACATGGATGTTTGACTTGGCAGACGCTTACGGGATAAAGCAACTAGCAAAGCTATACCAGATCCCTATAGACCCGCAGTGGGCTAAAATAGAACGAGCAATTTCCGTTGGTGATAACAGAAAAGAAAACAAAGCAAAACTTGAACAACTTAAGCTAGACATAATAAATGCCGCTTCACGAAAGAACCCTCCAAGGTCAATTATAATAATCTTAGACGATCCGGGAGGATCCGGAGGCTTCGAAATTTCCTTTGGCGCAGCAATTGAGCTACCCAACAAAACCATTATTAAGAAATTTGATAGTGCCAAGAGAGGCAAGGTCATGACCAAAGGCACCGGCATTAAAGGCTTCCCAGCGGGCAGTATTGAGGTTCAACAATCCTCAAGGGATGGAGAGTGCCGTAATGCCGTAAAAAGCAAAAATACCTATGCTACGACCAAGGGATGGGGCCCTTTCCTCTATGACATTGCAATGGAATATGCTACCATTACATATGGCGGTCTAATGTCGGATAGAAAGATGGTGTCAACTGCTGCGAAAAAAGTTTGGGATTATTATAGCAAAAACCGAAAAGGTGATGTTAAAGCAAAACAACTCGACATTACACCTGACGCTGCTCAATACTACGGCCTAAAACAACTAACAAAGAATGATACATCTGATGATTGCGAACAAAAATCTTCAATTGCTTGGGCTCTCGGGCCTGATTTTGGTGGTTGGGAAAAGTTTACGGCGAAGGGTTTTGATGCTGGTGATGTTAAAGGTAATGATGTTGGATGGGAAGATCAATCGATCTCTAGAGTATACACAAAGCCAAGAAAGATAATTGATTTTCTTATAAAAAATCAATTATTACATGCACCGGGTACCTTGGGCATTCATGCGGACCTTCCTGCTCCGCCCGATCTAAATGAGAAAAAAATTCGCATAAGAGTAAAAAGAAAAATATTATGAAATTAACAAAAACACAACTAAAAGACCTAATTATTGAGGAGTATTCTGCCCTTTTATACGAAAATAAAGATATTGTGCCTTTTGATGATGATGCAAGACAAGCAATAGATATTATGATAATGGAGAGGGCTCCTGAACTTAGGGAAAAAATTTTGCAAGACTTTGTAAGCAGCATTGGAAGATATAATAGAAGAACTAATGATCGTGATTTCTTGAAAAACAATATGAAAACTTTAACTGACAAGTTTGTTGGCGATATTATTTTTGATTATCATGATGGTCTTGTTGGCGGTGCAACTCTACATAACCTTCCTGATTTTTCTCAGGACGATTTTGAAAAAGCACATGACTATATTGAATTTCATCCTGCTGTGGTGGGAGTTATGAAAGAAATCAACCCTATAATGGAATTTACAATAAAAATGTCACAAATTGCAAGAAATCCAAATTCAAGTCTAAAATATGGAATTTCGAAAGAAAACGCCGAAATGCTGCTAAATATCTTGAAAACTGATGATCCTATGTATTTAATTCAAGCATATGAAATTGGAGATTCATTGTGAAATTGACAACAAAACAAATAAAACAAATAATAAAGGAAGAACTGCGGATTCTTCTTGGCGAGTCGGAAGAAATGGAACAGATGTCTCAATTGATAAGCGGTGATGATGTCGAAAGTGTCAAGATTGGCCTTAACCAGTTAGTAATTGGGGGCGTAGCTGAGATGCTAGGCGTACGAATTGTTGATTTGATTAGCGCCCCTAACACCAACAACGAATTAAAATCATTTGTTAGATGGCTCAAGAGTATTGTGGATCTAAAAAAGACCTACCACAGCAAAGAGATAGTAGATAAGAGTTTGCCGGATTGGACGGAAGAAGACATTCAAATATATGCAAAAAAAGTCAAGGGAATTATTGAGTTTTTTTGGTGGAACTTGAATAACACGTGGGCGATGCCAAATAGCGATGCGGAGCCTAGTTTTTTACCAGACAACGTTAGACAAATTACAGATGAATGGACTGGGAGCTATGCCGGAGACGTTCTCTTGTACATTGCTGACGGGAAAAAGATTTTTAGCAGAGACCATTATGGATCACCGCCTAGGACTCCAAGGCCCGGAGAAGACTCTTTTGTAACCGGATTTTTCACAACGCAGGAGTGGCTTGACAACGCTCTATCGCTAATGCGGGATGATGAAATATTGGGAGAAATCTTGAGAGAATTGATATGAGACTGGTAACAAAACAACTAAAGAAAATGATAAAAGAATAACTTATGGAGATGTCTAATGAAATTAACAACAAAAAAACTTAAAAAATTGATTGAAGAGGAGCTTAAAAGCCTTCTCGATGAAAGTGAGGCAGAAAAAGCCGCCTTACGAAGTGAAATAGCAGCACTGGAATCTCAACTAGATGAGATTCGAGAAAAAGCCGATAGTATGGCAACAAGGCCCGGCATCGGAACAGATTATACACAAGCAGATATTATGTTTGGGCAACTCGGCGGCTATAGCGTCCAAAGGAGACTTTCACAAGCACGAAGAGAGTTGAGAAGTTTAGGATAAATTACCCTAAGAAGAAGGAAACCAAATGAAATTAACAACAAAAAAATTAAAACAAATAATTAAAGAAGAACTCATGGCTGTGTATGAAGGTCTTGGCGATGATTTACGTTCAGATCAGCGAGTTACATTGCTTAATCAACCACTGAATCTTGAAATGTTAAATAACATCCAACAGAAGGGCGGAGTTATGAAACCTAGTGGGCTTTGGTATTCTTTAGGTAATGAGTGGATTGAATTTGCAAAATCGGAAATGAGAGACAAGTTTGATGGTCACGAGTACTTGTATGAATTAGAAGTTCGGACAACAACAATAGATAGTCCGAACTCTTCCGCAGTGTTACTTATTGACACAAGAGAAGATGCTCTTGAGCTACTTAAGAGAAGCGGCATTGAGCAACCTAGTAGATTTTCTTCTATGGAAATTAAGTGGGCACACATAGCAAGGCACTATGGCGGAATTGAAGTCAGAGACGAGGCTCTTCCTGTTTTCTATGGCTGGGATATTAATTCTGGTTGTGTTTGGAATAAGGGTGCCATAACAAACGTTGAAACCCTAAATCAACCCACAGACTACGGACAAATGGAAAGCATTCCGGAACAGGCCATGGAAGACTTTGAAGAACTTTTATACAACTTCGACATGGAATGGAAACTAGAGTGTTTTAAGGAAAAAAATGGTGCATGTTTGGATCTTCAAGATTGGATGGAGGACGACATGGAAACTATTTGGAATTGGATGTCACTTACGCTAAATGAAAGTCCAGATATAGATCATGACGACCTTCAGCAGCTTACTCATTTCAATTTTAAAAGAGCAAATTATCGAGTTGGCCAAGAAAGGGATCTTATTGTTTTGCTTTACTTGTTGACATCGAGTGGTCCATCGACGATGGGGTTGAATATTGCAGTTGAAATTGGGGGAACGGAAGATCCTTATGATGTTGCTGATAAGTTATCAAAAATATTTAATGATGTTTATAAGAAATACGGAATAAACAAACAAATTGACATAGGAAGCATAGATGCATTTGATTATGAATTGCGGGCACAAGCTGATGTGGGCAATAGATACAGATAGGAACAAAACAATGAAACTAACAACCAAACAACTAAAAGAAATGATAAAAGAAGAGTTGCGTTTAATTATGGAAAGCACCGGCATACCAGAACTAGATGGTTTATTAGCACGGGACGACGCACAGTCAATTATACAGGGTTTTGAAATTGCTGATTCTCTCGGAGTGCCGATTGATTACCAAAGCCTATTAGTGAGCAAAAGCAGAGAATCCTTAAGAGCAATGGTGAGAGAACCTGCTATCATGGAAATGCCTGAGTTGGTGCACCATATTGCAAAAGTGGCTATTGATTTTGTTACCCTAAAAAGGATTGCTCGTAATCCACAAACCTTGCCCAAAACTCTTAAAATGTTAGCAAAGATAGACGAATCAGGTGGCATCAACATAAAGTCAACGGTTGCGGAAAATCCTAACGTACCAATAGAAGTATTGGTGGCACTTTCTCAACATAAAGCATGGACAGTAAGATCTGCCGTGGCTCGTCAGGCTAAAACACCAAACAAGGTGCTAATGAATTTGGCCGCAGACCATGTTCCAGTGGTCGCAAAGTACGCTGAGGGAACTCTTGACTATAAAATGGAGCAAGGGAAAGAAGTAGATAAAGATTTGCAAGAGAGGTAAACAAAAAAATGAAACTAACAACAAAACAGCTAAAACAATTAATACGAGAAGAATTACAATATCTTTATGAAACCGAACAGGTTGATGAGGCCACAAGACAAATTCGAGAACTCTTTTCAATTGGTGCCACCGAATACGAGATGATGCGAACTCTTATTGAAGATTTATTTAAGAAAAATGAGGGCGTGGACTATGCTCTTAAGAAAGGAAGAGGCATGCCTTTTGTGACAATCTATTCTGATGACGAACAGTTTTTGAACCTAATTGATAATTCATTGGGTCCCGGACCCTCTGGTCCCAATGAGGTGCAGGATTGGCCAACGACGTATGGAGTTAATAAGGTGACGTCTAATGATCCCTCTTGTAAGACCCCATGGGCCCATAAACTTGAAATATTTAAACCGCCCAGATATACTTGGCATAAGGAGTAGGATATGAAACTAACAACAAGACAACTAGAACAAATAATACAAGAAGAGCTACGTTCTCTTCTTGGTGAATCAGAAGAAGCACAACAAATGGCTGAGTTGATTAGCGGATATGACATTCAAAGCGTCAAATCAGGACTTCGTCAAATAATTTTAACCGGTATGCCCGATTTGTTAGGGATAAAACTTGTTGATGTAATTGATGATCCTTCTGTTAATTATGAGTTAAAGGTATTAAAGCGGTGGACTGAAAGAATACTTCTTCTTTATAAAAGATATCACTCAAAATCCATAGACCCAACCAAACTTCAAAAAGATGACATTGAAGATTATGCCGACGACATAAGAGTAATAATTGAAACATTCTGGAATACACTCAGCCCTACTGGGTTTGGTATCAATCCTGACTCCATACTCCCTGAAGATATTGATAAAATAACAAAGACTTGGGCTTCCAGTTTCGCCGGAGATGTGCTTTTGCAAATTAGCGATGGGAATGAAATCTTTGGCTCCGACTACTATGGCCATCCAGCGAGAACACCGAAGCCGGGAGAAAACGCATTTGCTACTGCATATAATTCATCAGGGGAATGGCTTGCCAAGATAAGGCCCATGATGGAACAAGATGAGATTTTATCTCAATTACTAAAGGAACTATTATGAAGCTAACAACAAAACAAATAAAACAAATAATACAAGAAGAACTTGAAAACATTCTTGATGAAGGTCTTCCCAAGCAAGAAGAATATTGGCCTATTCTTAGAGACTGTATAGAATCAGGAAGATCCGAGGACGAATGTGTTGACTTGGCTACACAAGTATTTGGTGGTTCATTTGATGATGATACCGTCATGGACTATATGAAATATCAATACGGAGGAGAGAAAATTGCTGCACCGCAAAAATCTGAGACTGAAGATATTAATCACTGGATTGACAATAACCGACAATGGAACGAGTTCTATCAATATGCTTCTGATCCTAAAGTATGGTCTTGGCATTTCGGAGATGAACCGACACCGAAAGAACTTATGCGGCTTTACAAGAATATTTTTGGTGAACTTTATCAAGGCATTGACCCTGAAGAGGCTTCATGGCCCGGAAGAAAATTAAAAAACAAAGTTGTAAAATGGATGAAGAAGAGCAGATGAAACTAACAACAAAACAATTAAAACAAATAATAAAAGAAGAACTTGAAATTGTTCTTGAAGGAACCTTGGCAGACGTAAATCCGGAAAATTGGTTTGAGGTTTATAATGGGTGTATGGGAGAAGGAGTGCCGGCTCTTGGCATCAATGCTGGTGATGAGGATAGATGTACGGATCTTGCGGCTCAAGTTCAAAGTGGTAATTATGATTACGAAACTGTGAAGGCTCATCTGGCATATGAACGAGACAAAAATCACCAAGAGCCTGAAGAGAAAAGCCATCATGCAGATGAGATGTATTTTGATCTTGTCAAACGGTCCCAAAAACGCAAACGACAATGGAAACAGGAGGAGGAACGAAAGGCCCAAATTAAAACGGAATGGGACAGAATGGAGCCTTCTATGAAGCAATGGAAAGCAAAAGGATACATTAAGAAGGCAAATGCCCAACTTTGGAAAATAATAGAAAAGATAGTAGAACTAAGAAAAAAATTAAGAGACGGCTGGAACGACGATTGGCGTCAGCTAGAAGATCAGATAAAACAGTTCGAAAAGATGCACTGGTATCCAAGACAGGCTCAAAATTATTTTGAGGATTATGTGGGAGGAATGAGACATAATGAACCTCTTCCCAATCCTGTAAGAGATTGGATATATAAATGTAGATATGAAAAAGAAAGCTCTTACTGCATGTAGCCTGTGCCGACAACTTCCCATTCCATGTGGGTTTCAATATGAGATCCCATTGGTTCATAAGGAAAGAAGTCAATCTTATGCCGAGACAAATGAATCAAGACTAGCGCACCGTAAGGAAACGATTGTAACGCAGATGCGGGAAATGCAAGAAATCCTTGATCTGGTCCTGTACAAAGTGAATAACCCAGCAATTGTGATCCGTCCGGAGAATACACCGCTAATAATATCATGTAGGTACGAGACGTATCATAGGGAGCCCAGCTAAACGTCATACCCGTCCTATAGATTGGGGCCGTAAACGCATAAGAAGGGTCAATATACAGCATTTCTTGTGGCTCTATGTAATCATACCCTTCCATCGACAAAAACTGAATTTCGGCATCCTCGGACGATATAGACACATTGTAGGTTGAGTTTCTGTCATACTGTGTTTCGTAGATTTGGGCATAGTATTCGTCTCCTTGCTTATTGGCAGTGAAAGAATGCACTGGCCCTGTTACTGTTAGGGAGTCACCAACATCTATTTCTACCGTAGACGGGCTTGTTATTAACAATTGGTTTGTACACTCGCCTAATTCCGGTATCCAACTTGTATGTGATTCGCTAGTTGGGTGGAAAAATTTGGCTCCGAACTCCACAAGGAGTTCTTGTTGTTCACCGACACAAGCAGGGCACGCTATTTGCCTCAAATAGAAGTGTACATAGCCGCCATTACCTTCAATTGGTGGAGGAGGTACACCGGGCTCTCCTGATGGACCAACACCCGGCTCAATACCAGATTCTGCTGTCTCTGTCGTTATTCTCTTTATAACAGAAACGTCAGATGAGCACGCCACAAGCATAACGATCAGTAAAATAAACATAAAACTCCCTTTTGTATAATATAACATACATTACGGGAGTTGTCAAGTAAATAATATATTTAATAACCGCTGTCGCCTGTATCAGACAGGTGCTTTAGTCTTTCTAGTTCAACATCTGTTATGCTGTTGCACTGATATTCTTCCATTTTAATGACAGATTCCCAGTGACATTCGCTAACGTTTAGTACAGCGCCAAATAGTTCATCATTGTTTTGAATAATGACTTTACTTTTGATAAAATACTGATTCTCAAGACAATGATCTAGAATGATCAGCACTTGTGACATTTCTTCGTGATCCCTACATGACCACTCCCAATCACTACGATTTATTTCATAGAATGGATTGAACTTGACTGCCTGCGGGCAGGCTAATAGTGTAAATAAAAATAACATGTTTCCTCCGATGTTAAATGTATTATAACATGTTCAGAAGAAATGTCAAGTATTTATGTCAAAAGAATCATCGGTTTCATCACTTTTACTAAAAATGATAGGGCGAAACCTAATATCCAAATACCAACTGCTAGTGATACAATATAAAAAGATATTTCTAGACATGTTTCAAGCGGGTGTGTAACTGCTGAGATTAGTGTGTTTTTTATTTTTTGTTTTCTTTCTTTATCCATTTTTTTCTCCTTTCTACAGTATAGCATACATTTGCACGTTTGTCAAGTAATTATTATATGAAACGTAAATTTGATTTTGATTTAGGCGATCTAGTCACTCATAGATTTATAAATTATGGTTTTGGTATAATTATAGAAAAGAGGGAGTCGATAAACTTTGGGGAAATACTTCATTCTTATGTTGTGCATTTTCCCAGCGTAGATTTGAAAAGACTTGTTTTTTGTACCGAGATTAATGAACATGCTTCAGATGGGTGACATTGTTAGAAATAATAATTCATGGCTTGGTGGATTACTAGGTATGAGTAATGCACCGGGGGTAATAATACATTCTGGTTCATATTCTTCTATTGTGCATCTATTTATTACAAGACAAGATTTCACAATAATGAATGATTACATTGACAAAATAAAACTTACTGATTACAATGGGACACTAAAAGTGGGGGACTTGGTTCAACTGAAACCAGAGTTGCTAAAGATTTTAAGTATTGTTGGTGTTGGTGTGATTATTGAAGACACAATCATAAAAACATCTGGCTTTGACGGCAAATGGCTGAACGAGCATATTGAGGCTTTTATTGTATTTTTCAGTGATGCAAATTGTGAATATACTATACCAAAAAGCTGTCTTACTGTTTTTTTTCCTGCCTCAAACGATTAAGATTTTTACCGCATAGTTACAATACGGGGGGAATTATGCTATGTTTGTCTGGTTTTTGTTTTTGTTTGCATGCCTATCGGATCACATGCTCACATACGAGGTTGAAAAAATAACCTACGAGGAAGTAGAAACGTGGGTTTCACAACATGATGTTGTCGTTGAAGGCGACACAATCATAGACACAGGACAAGACGCAGCAGATATATGGGTAGATAATTTTACACAACCGGGCAATTTTAATGGGGTTGACATCCTTTGGGTGATCGATCCTTCTGGCTCTATGGCTAACGACAGAGTTAGAGTTATTGCTGGAATTGGCGACATGATTGGAGTCTTACCAGCATCTGATTGGAGATTAGCTATTATTTCTACTGATCCGAGCCGTGCGGCAGCAACACAACAATTTCCACTGATACCCGGGGATGGTGCTACAGAAGCAGAAGCGCAAATGAACTTAACAGTTACTGGATTCAAGGAGCAGGGCTTTGATGCTGTTGTTGCTTACATGTCTAATGGTTACTCTCCGACGTGGATGAGAGAGGATGCTGCACTATTGGTGGTGTTCGTCTCCGACGAAAAGGAACAAAGTCTATCTAATTTTATTTCTTCTAGTAATTTTGTTACTTGGATCACCGGCCAAAGAGATTATGTATTTATTTCATCAATTGTGCAATTGTTACCAGAAGACACACAATGTCAACCAGCCTCACCACTGAATCAGGGTGATCGATATATGGAAGCAGCAGACGCTTTTAACGGACAAAAGATAGATATTTGCTCGGAAGATTGGTCTCAGGGTGTTGCAGACGCAGGGACACAGATCACACAATACGATTATTGGGAATTGTCTCATGTCCCGCTATATGATAATAGGATTTACGTTTTTATTGATGGTGTTCCAAATCATGATTGGTATTACGAACCAGCAGAGAATCGTGTGTATTTCAACACAATGCCCGATGAAAAAAGTTTAGTAGAAATAGCCTACTATTATCAATAAAGTCAACTATTTAGATTGTTGGAGAAAATAATGAAAGTTAGAATAATCAAGGAATCATTGAGTGGTGCGACAATTGATAAGAAATTTGTAGAATTTTTAGGATATATTTTAGGTGTTGAGTTGGGGCGAGGGCAGTTTGGCCTTGTTTATAGCATTTTTGATCAAAAAACAAGGAAAGAATTTGCAATAAAGGTCGTTTCAAAATCAAGTAGCGGTTTTGATAGAGAGAGAACAAACTATAAAAACATTCAAGATTTTGTTGAGCAAAGAGAGTTTGATAGAACACACAGAAAAATTGCAGATTTAACAATTACCGATAAACTGGTCTCTGATTATTTACCAAAAATTTATTTAATGGATGAACATCCAAAATCTGGTGATCTTTATATTGTTATGGAAAAACTGATTCCGTTGTCTGATGATGAAGAGAAAGAGTGGATGGGCGCAACTAGCGCAATGGCTTGGCTTCTGAGGAGAAATCCTGAGGCTAAAACTCCTTCGGCAAACTTGTATGATAGAATTATAGATACCGGGGCTCCAGATATTGAATTTAGTAACGAAAAAGCAAGACAAATTGTTGATTTGATTGCAAGAAGCCCAGAGCACCCAGATGTAAGAGCAAATAGGCAAAAATATGAAGATTATATTGCGGATGGGTCTGATGATGACACTAACACAAAGAAGTATGTGGCTTTTGTAAGAAGTTTTATGAACAAACAAAAACAAGCAAAAGCACCCGTTGCCGCAAACGAAAATATTATTGACAATTTAGATCTTTTATGGCAAGAAAACGAAACAGCACGTAAAACTATAAATGCGTCCATTGATGTAATTGTAAATGCATATAATGATGGACAAAGCAAAGATATCTCTACTGATCCTGAGTTTATGGCTTTTATTCTTGACGCACTATATGATGTTATTTTTGCACAGAAACAGCCATTTCAATATGTAAAGGGGGGCAAAGTAGATGCCCTGCATAGGGGATACGGGCAGACTGACGATATTTTCAAAATAGATTGGGAGGGAGAAGGAATACAAAAGAATCCACTTGGTCACAAATATATTCCTAAGAACCCAAGACAACGAACTGCCATCTCAAGGCCATCTGGTATGAAATTCAAACAAGATGACCAAGGAAGAAACATTATACCAGATTCACTAAGCCTAAAGGGTCTAATAGATAGGCTAAAAGACACACGATTAGGCCAAAAATATCGATTTAACCCGGTCATGGACGCAGTTGAAGAGCTAGCAGAGGACTGGGATATACAAGTTGTTGATCTACACAACGCAAATGTTATGAAAAGAGCAAATGGTCAAGTTGTTTTTGTTGATGTTGGTCTTTTTAGTACCAGAACTAGACAGGCAATGAAATCAGGCATTTTTGAACACACAAAACGTAAAATAAAAGTAAGAATAACATGAATATCACAGAGGAAACAAAATGACAGTAATCACCTTTGATTTCGATAATACAATAGTAATGTCACACATGCTAATAAAGGAAAATAAGCCCGTTTTTGTTTTTGACGGGTTCAATAACGCCATAATAACCAAAATAAAACAACTTATTGCAGAAGACAAAGAGGTTCACATCGTAACAGCACGCTCAAAAGACAAAGAAGAGCTTTTCCCAGACTTTTCAATCCCAGTTTTTCTTATGGAGCTTTCTTTAGACGACTATTTCACCCCAGATCGTGTTCATTACACTGATGGCGAGTTAAAACTAGAAATATTGCAAAAATTAGGCTCTGTTTTGCATTATGATGACAGTTTAGAGGAGTTTAAGAACAATTATGGTAAAATAAAAGTAAAAAGTCCCTATGATTACTATGAAGATAGCAGTGAAGTCGGAAAAGCCATCATTTTTGACGCTGACGACCGTATTTTGCTTCTTAGAAGGACTGATGAGGGCAAGAAGTGGGATATTCCGGGAGGTCATCTCAAAGAAATCGAAATAAAGAGACCATTTGGGTCAATTGAAGGCACAGAGAGGGAAGTAATGGAAGAAACTGGTCTTTTATTGCCTTATTTAGAAGAAATTGGCTCTGAATTGTTCTCTTGGAAAGGAAAAACAAACAATATTGGCTTTTTTCAGACAAAAATAGAGCAAAAAATGCCAAATGTCAACTTAAATCTTCAAAGTTTTCAAGAAAATAGCGAATATCGTTGGGTTTCTATCGATGAAATGTTCAAATATGGCAAAAATGGCACTCAAATACTAAGAAAAGCTATAGAATTAGTTAAAAACCATGGCCTAATTACAGAAAAAAGCAGAATTCAGTTGAAATATCAAACAAAACACCGCAAAATGAAAGAAAAACTCATTGGATTGGGCAAAAATAAGCATTTTGGGGGCGGAAAAGGGCATAAAAAGCCAAAAATGAGCCGTTCTAAGAGTGCTCCGCCCGGTTTTGGAGCAATTGGAGAGGAAAATGATAAAAAAAAACGCAAAATTAGGGTAAGAATAGTCGATAATATAGACGAAAAGCGCAAAAAAAGACGCAAAAAACGTAAAGATAAACGAAAAAAGACCGTTTATCATAGCAAAAAACGCCAAAAAAGGGCCAAAAAACGCCGAAATAGGGGCTCAAATTGGCCATATATAGGCGGTTTTATAGCCGATTTTGGTGATTCTGGTGGTGATGCTGGTGGTGGAGAATAACATTTTTACTTCTATTTACATATAGGGGGTGGCAATGGTGTCATTTGAAGAAGAAGATCAGGAATATTTTACGAATTACATCAAATTAGCAGCCCGAATGGCTGGTTTTATTAAGAACAAGCAAGGTGATTGCCTATATGCGGTCAAAATAAAAGGAAAAGGTAAAGGTTTTTACTGGTCAATGACAGACAGATCGTTTATTTGGATAGACCGTAGTGCTGATTTTTACTGGATTGATAGTGTTGCTAAAGACGATCAGGGAAGATATTGTGTTTTTACGCCATACACTTTCGGATTAGGTGTTATTTTGAAGATTCCGGAGGAAGAAATAGAATGGATTGGTCTAAATTGATGGAAAATATACTTTTTACTATTATGTTTATGATGTCGACATTGTTTTTGTACGTAATTTTTGGCTTTGAGGTACCTGTTATCTTGTTATTGTGCCTGATTTATCTAAAAATTGGAGCACCCGATGAATGATATGTGCAACTTATTCGAGATGTTATGTTAGAGTTTATAAAAAAAACCCGACCTGTGAGACTTGGCAGACGCTAGGTCCGTATGATTATGATGTTGCTGTTGAAATAATGTACAATTATTTGAAAAAAGGTCTTTGTAGTTGGATTGAAGATGTCAAAATTAGTGAGTGACAAGCCATTTGGTGCATCTATATCTTCTAAATTAGATATTGGATGTCTTGTATCTTGGTCTGAGTGGATGATTTCGAATAACGATCTCCTTGAAGAGGTTTTTTATGGCACAATTGTGGAAAAAATAACGAAAATTGAAGGAAGTAGAGCAGTTTCGGTGGTTATTGTAGCCTGTTCAAACACAGGTGAATTTATATCACTAAGCCCTTTTCAAATAAGGCTTGAGCAGACTAATTAGGGTTATGAAAATAGTAGATCATATAGCAATTTTAGTAGAAAATTTAGATGTTTCACAACAGTGGTACGAAAAAAACTGTGGTGCTGAGTTGGTTTTCGAAGACCACAAATATAAAAGAATGGCGATGGGTAATGTTACCCTTGCTCTTATAGATAAAAAGTACTATAGTGATGCTCATATAGGCATTTATGTTGAGAACTACAGAGATTTACCTTCACATTTGGGACAAACTGTGCAACACAGGGACGGGACGACCGGTTGTTATGTAAAAGATCCGGACGGAAACATGGTTGAATTTATCCATTACAATGATCAGTGCAAAAAGGAGATGAAAATATGAAGTTAACAACAAAACAGTTAAAACAAATAATTCGAGAAGAGATAACAAGACTCACTGAGTCTGGGAGTGATTTACAAAAACTTATTAGTAACGATGATCCGCAAGTGGTGATGCAAGGCTTTGAACTTGCTACAATTATGGATGAGCCAATTGTTTTTAGATATAAGCCAAATTATAATGTTCTGGAACTTATTGAAGAGATTAAACCTCAGGATATAATTTCCCTTTTAATCTCAGATCAACAGCACTTATCTGTGGTGAATAGTCTCGCACGTAATCTAAATATAACAGAGGAGAACATGCAAAAAATAGCTTCTTATAGAGAGGGTGACGGCTATTATGCCTCAGGAATAGGATATGTTCATGTAAATTTAGCAGAGAATCCTAATGTGACAGCTAAAATCCTTGACATTTTATCCGATTCTGATAGTCCTCGTGCGGTGAGGCTCGTGGCAAAAAATCCTAAAACTTTACCAGAGTCACTTGAACGAATTTTCAAAAATTGGGGATTACAAGATCCGCCACGTAACGCAGCATCAACGATTATACCACAAATTATCTACAATAAAAATACCACAAATGAGCTATTACTTAAAATAGCCAGTATGCCTTATGGTTACTACACAATGCTTGCGACAGAAGAGTTACAAGAAAGAGGAGTTGAAATTCCTTACCAGCAGGATCAATTCTCAGATGAAGATTCTGAACCGGACGATTTATACGACTCAGAGTGGGATTATGACTCAGAGGATGATGACGATGAATTTTAAAATCAATAACAAAACAGGATCTCCAGTGAGATATGAGAAAGAGATCCACAGTCTTTGTGATTTTGCACAAAACAGATTGGGTTTCAAGAATCCGCCAAGTATTTTCTTAAATCATGATGAAAGAAATGCTGGTAATACTCTTGGTAAAACAGGCTATTACGACCCCGAAACTATGGAAATTCACGTGTTTGCAACCGGCAGGCACCCTAAAGACATCCTTAGGTCAATAGCGCACGAATTGGTGCATCACAATCAGAATGAGAGGGGTGAATTAAAAGACAGTGGGTATATGGGGAAGGGCTATGCTCAAAAAAACCCACACATGAGAAAAATGGAATTACAAGCAAATGACCCAATGCTTTTTAGAGATTGGGAAGACAGTATAAAAGAGAAAGAAAACACTATTTATAATGAAAGGAGAAATAGAAAAATGTCTTTGAAGGAATGGAAAAATAAAGAAATCGGTGGCCTTCTAACCGAAAAGTGGGGTTTCAAAATGGACCTTGGGAAGCTAAACGAGCAAGAAGAAGAGCAAGAAAAAGATGAAGACGCAGAAGAAAAAGATGATAAAGGCGAAGAAGAAGCCCCATCAGATTCTTTAGAAGAAAAGAAAAAAGGCAATAAAAAACCTGACAAAGATGGTGATGGTGTTCCGGATTGGGCTGATAAGCATCCCGGCAAGGATGACCATGCAAAAAAAAAAGAAAAAAAAATAAATGAATGTGGCGAAATGATGCCACCGATGCAATCTGACTATGAAATGCACTCCTCTGGTCAGGAGTGTATAACTTTGAACGGTTTAAGATACTGCCCAGACACTGGTAGAATGATGGAGACCAGCACAATGGCAGGCGGTAATGTTGGTGGATATGCACAAAAAGAAGAACTAAATGAAGATGAATTAGAAGAAGGTTGGTCTGATTACCTCAAACCGTCTAATTGGGGAAAATCACAACAACAAATACGAGACGAAGAAGCATGGCAGGAAAGAGAACAGATAATCAAAGATCTGGAGGCGGCTAGTGTCGAAACAAAAGATACAATTGGCTCTCTTAGAGACAAATTTATGGATCCTAAAATGAGAGCACGTTTTGACTACTTAGACAAACTTAAAGCAAAAGCAGAAAAACGCAAAGCAGCAGAAGCAGCGGCAGAGGCAGCAGCAAAAAAAGCAGCGCAAAAAAAGGAAGAAAACCCTTTTATTGATGCTGAGAGACATAGACAACAAAGTTGGCGCATCAAAAGGTAATAAAATGAACTATTCAAATGAAGAAAAAAGATTTAGATTGTTGATTAGAGAAAAACTTAAAAGATCTCTAAATGAAGAAAAGCGTGGAGAACGCCTTATTAGGCGTTATATTCGACACTTATTAAAAGAGGGGGACCTCTCTGATACACATCCGCACAGGTCTACAGGTATTAACACTCTGGAGGATGTTCTCAAAAAGTCTATTCCAACCTTACGGGTTGATTACAAAAAACTAACTACGGACGAAAGTCAACGAAAGTCGTTCAGAGCACATATTGTAAAAGCTATTATCGACGCTCTGAAGCCCGAAACAGTAAATTCACAATATTTACAAGGCGATGAGGGCGGTAGCTCTTCGCTTCTTACAGAGCCAACCGGTGGTGATGATGAGGGCACTGACATGCCTGTGGACGATGTCGATCTGGAACTTGATGATGATCTGCAAGAGCTTGAAGAAGCAGAGATTGAAGTTGAAATTGAAGATGATGAAAAGAAGATTCCTGTTGAGGACGATGATGAGCCATCACCGGAGGAGGAATTTGGTGGCGGTTTGGAAGGAATGGACGAAACAGGGCGTAACCATGCTTACACTTCCTATAGAAAGATCTCACAGTATGTTCTTGATGCTTATGACTCTTTGGCAAACCCGAAAGATAAAAAGATCTTTTTAGATTATCTGGTGACGAATATAAAATTATATTTTGATAAATTTGAAGCCGAGCTACAAAAAACAGTTGACGAACCATCAACACCAGAATATGATCAAGCAAAACAAGCATAATATAATATAACATATAAATTTACACTTGTCAAGAAAATGTGGAAGAAAAAATTAAAAGAATATAAAGGAAAGAATTATTCTTATTCATTAAGAAATAAATTAAAGAAAGAAAAGAAAATCACAGATGAATTTGAAATTATGATTCAAATGTTGTCACTGGAAGAGGTCATTGCGCTGAAGTTTGAATTGGCTGCTTCTCATCTGAACAATAAGCTGTATAACTTTCCCGTTTATCGTTCTTTAAAATATATTGTAAAAGAGGCATGTTTGAATTTTGCTTTGTCTTCTACCCGCACATTCGACGAAGCAGCTTCGTTTTTAGGTATAAGGCCGGGTGAATTAAGAAAAGAAATACAAAAATATAGAATAAATTTACTTGACAAATAATATGATATATGTTATAATATATATTATAATAAAGAGAAATAAATGATAAAGAAACATATTGTATTATTTGATATGGATGGTACTTTAACTGAACCTAGAATGCCATTTCAAAAAAAGTTACTGGGTCCATTAAGAAAATTATCAGCAAATGCTGAAATAGGAATACTCACAGGTTCTGATTTTGACTATTTACATCAACAAATGAACCTAATAATCAGATTTTCTGAGTTGAGATTTGTTACGCACTTGTTGCCATGTAATGGAACAAAACACTATTACCCTCCAAGACTCCCTGATGACGTTTATAAACTCATTCATGAAATGAATATGGAGACTTTCTTAGGAAAGAATTGTTATAAGCAATTGATAATGTTATTATCTAGCGGCCAAGAAGAAATGTGTCATTACGATTTCCCACTAACAGGACATTTTATCTCCTGTAGGGGCTCAATGGTTAACTGGTCTCCGGTTGGCAGAAATGCAACTACCGAACAGAGACAGCAGTTTATTGAGTGCGACTTGTCATATTCTCCTTCCCTTAGAGAGCGTGAAATAAACAAACTAAAGTATCGAATAAATCTTAGGTGTGCTAAAAATGTAACCGTAAAATTAGGAGGCGAAACATCATTTGATATTTATCCTACTGGATGGGACAAGACCTATGCACTAAGGCACTTTCCTGAGCATATTTGCTGGTTTGTTGGTGATAGATGTGGTCCTAATGGCAATGACAAGGAAATTTATGATCTTTTATCGCAGGAAAACCGTGCATATTGCACTAAGGACCCCGACAACACAGTTGAAATAATACAAGATATAATCAGGAGAATTGGTAATGGTGAGTGAAATCGAAGTCGTCAAAATGATCTCAGATCTTATTAAGAACGGTATAAGTTTGGATGGTAAAAACATTTTTGAATGCAACCTCTTTATGAAGGACTTGAATCATTTTTTGAACACCGAGACAACCTTGAGTGCTCACTACTCTGGGGGCAAAATTACTATCGAATCAATTTTTTTTGATCCTCTATTATCTGTTGAGTTAGAAAAAAGCACTCTCCAATGTATTCCAATTACTGATGAGGGGTGGATGGATGCTGTCTATGAGATTTTGAAATTTATCCACATCAGGAAAATTGAGGAATTAGAAAAACAACAACAAGCCAAAAAAAAGGAAGAAGAAAATAACAAAGAGTTTGATTGGATTTAGCACCCATAGCTCAACTGGATAGAGCAACGGCCTTCTAAGCCGTAGGTTTCAGGTTCAAATCCTGATGGGTGTACCATTACAACAGAGAAGCCATATGAATGCTTACTTGACACCATCATTGAAGCAGTGTTTGTGATTTCTTCTCTGTTATTTATTTGGAGAGAATTATGAAAATATTTTACCTAAGAAGAGAAGAAGATGAAAGCGGAATAAGCGGTACTGGTAGAGTGGCTCAAGGTTTCGTCTTTGATAATGGAAAGGTGGCAGTGACATGGCTCTCTGAGCACCCTTCTGTTACAATTTATGACAACATTGGAGAAGTTCACGCTATCCATGGCCATGGAGGCAAGACAACAGTAGAGTTCGAACCAGACTACAAAAGAGCTTGCAATGAACTCAAATCATTTATTGATAATTTTTCTTTACCTGATTTAGCTAAAGACAAACTACCAACAGAGGGCGCTGCGGCGAAATTGATTTTTAAAAACTAATTGATATGTGGAACAAGAATGGTTAAACAGTTACTCATTAAAACTAGATGCTGCTTGGCAACCTCTAGAAATTATAAGCACATACAAGGCTTTCAATATGTGTTATTCTGGTAGAGCAAAGATTGTTTCATCGTCCCTAATTGATGGAATAGAGATCCCATCAGTTATTGTTCTTCATAACTATGTCCGTAGGTTCCCATTTAGATTATCATGTAATCGAAAGAACGTGTTTTGGAGAGATAGCAATCAGTGTCAATATTGCGGCAATATTTTCAAATTTGATGATCTAACCATGGATCACGTTAAGCCAAAGTCAAAAGGCGGTGCAAAATCATGGGAAAACATTGTTGCATCTTGCAAGGTATGCAATTCCAAGAAAAGAGATAGAACCCCGAAAGAAGCACAAATGCCTCTAATAAAAAGGCCGCATTCGCCTAGAGTAAGTTTATTAGATCTAAATAGAAACATTCCAATTCATAAAGATTGGAGAATTTTTTTCAAGGAGTAAAAATGAAAAGAGTACCAACAATTGCTGTTAGCGGTGGTTTTGATCCCATCCACAAAGGTCACGTACAGATGATCAGGGAGGCTGCTGAATATGGCAATGTCATTGTGTTTTTGAATTCTGATGAGTGGTTAGTAAGAAAAAAAGGATTTAATTTTATGTCCTTTGAAGAAAGGGCCTACATTGTTGGTAGCATAAAGGGCGTGGCAATTGTGAGCAATGTTGATGACTCCGAAGGCACAGTTTGTTCTGCTCTGCGCAGATTCAAGCCCGACTATTTTGCAAATGGTGGCGATCGAGTAGCTAAAAATACACCCGAGATGGACACTTGTGAAGAGATTGGCATAACAATGTTGTGGAATGTCGGCGGAGGAAAGATACAGTCTTCTTCTGATTTAGTTAAGAAAGTAAAAGGAGTGAAGGGATGAAAAAAGAATTTGATTTCACAACAATGGAGTTATTGATGCAAAAGCTAGAGAACGATAATAATCCTGAGTTGAAAAAGGTAGTTAATGATTTGATATTAGGATCTAAAAAAGCCGGTACAATTGGCTTAGACATGAAAGAGGTTGCTAGTATTTGTACATTGGGCTGGGTAGTCTCCCAGCAGCCGGAGCTAGAATCACTAATGGAGTTTCTGCTTAGTAAGACTGTTCCAAAGGATGAGTTTTTGAATTAAAGTGAAATAAAGATAAAGGGAGGCTAAAAGCCTCCTTTTTTGCTATTTAGTAAGTAAAACAAATCTAAGAGGGAAACTAATGAAGCTATTATTAGAAAATTGGCGCAACTTTATAAATGAAGAAGCCGCCGCCTTACCAGACAATGCAAAGAAACCGGATCTGCCTGCGATTGTTAAGAAAGGTACTGAAATTGTCAAACAGCAGCCAAAAAAGCAGCAAAAAGCGGCGCTTGCCCAAATGCTAGATGGTGTCACAATTTCTGATGAAGACAAGAAAAAGGTTGCTGGTGAAATTGTAGCGAATGTAAACAATGATAATGAAGGAAACGATGACAAGCAAAAAGCACTCAAAGCCTTAGTTGATCAGGCCGGCCAAAAACTGGCGGTTGTCCCAAGCGATAATAAGGAAAAAGCTGCCCTGACACTTGTAAAGCAAATAAAACAGAAACTTGATCTTGGAGATGAAGAGACAAAAGAAGTCTTAAAAGTAATTACCGATAAAGGTAATGCTGGTGGTGATGGCGGCGGTGGTGAAGGAAACCCAAATAAAATAGGCGACACACCAGAAGAAGTCCAACAGTTTGAGGCTGCTTTTGATAAATTCAAAAATAAATTTTATTGCGATATGGAGCCCGGGCTTTCAAGATACGAAAGAAAAAAATCATTAGCCAATTGTCAAGATAAAGGTATAGCAATTACAAAAAACCAACAGCATGAGATTATAAAGGATCTTATAGTCTTTATTGAAGGCGAGATTGAAGAAATCAAAGGATCTGGGTATGAAAGGTCAAAACTAAAAGAACCCAAGGTCACACAAGATAAACCAGAAGTCATCGGCGAACAGAAAATGCCAAGAACAGAGATTGCTGCTTACAAGCAAGATCTAAAAATGTTTATAAGGCTAGCCAAAGCCGCAAGCAATAATGAACTGGGAAGCGCACAAAAATTCGCAGGCAAAAGAGCAGGAAAATACTGGATTGAAAGATCTAAAAAGAAAATGAAACAGATGTTAAAACTGTGTGGAACTTTATATGAAGATCTTCGTGACTTGTCTGGTGCGCTTGGATCTGCCTCTAAAAAGCAAAAACCAGAACTAAAAGAGATGGCTGATGAAGTTGAAAGAGTCTATGACTCTGTCGTCAACTCATTGGAAGAGATTTTGGGCATTGCCGGTGAACACATGCCGGCATCTGAAACTTTGCCTAGAATGGAAAAGGCCCTTGAGGAATTGGAATCAATCTTGAGGTATTTTCCAAAGGGTAGAGTTTTTGGAAAAGGAAAGGCTAATGCTGAAGACATTCGAGACAAATATGATGAAGCGGTAAAATTGTATTTGGGTGATAACTTTGCTGTTCTTATGAACTTGCCCAATGAAATCCCTCGTGGTGGTGCAACAGCGATCCAAGGTGCGGCTCAACAAGTCAGAGCATTTGCAGAATTTATTGCAAGGATGTTTGGGCTGGAAATGCCAAAGCAATTTGACGATCCGGTCGAAACCAAAAAAGTCGAAGTTCCCGGCGTACCAGACGTAGATAAAGCAAAAAAGAAAGTTGAAGGCCCGACTACTAAGGACCCAGATACAGACGGCGATGAGGCTACTGGTGATAAGCAATTATTTGAAATAAAAAGTATGCAAGACTGGAGAAACTTTATTAATAAACAAATCGCACTTGATTCTTCAATAAGATCCGCCGCTGACAAAATTGGTGTCGATCTCGCAGATTCAAAATCTGAAGGGTCAATACAACTCAAGACCCTTATTGCACACTTGATGGTTTTAGGCCACCAATCGGCTCAAAAGAAAAAAATTACAGAAGATGTTAACACTGCAAAGGTTCACTTTCAATCCCTATCAGGTGCTTTTGGGTTTGATAAATCTAAATTTACAGACTTTTTTGTTGATTTAGAAAGGGCCAAACAGACAGATATTCAAGTTTGGTTCCAAGAGACGCTATCAAAACCAGAAAGCAGACAGGCAGTAGCTCTTCTTATAAAGGCCCTATCAGATGTGATGAACAAATTTGATGCTCAGTTGAATAAAAGTCTAGCAACCCATATTTTTGCTGGTCGCCTATTCAGAACCGACAAAGCAAAGCAAGGTGACCAAGACCAAGATCAAACCGATCAAGATCAAGGTGACCAAGACCAAGATCAAACCGATCAAGACCAAGATCAAACCGATCAAGATCAAGGTGACCAAGACCAAGATCAAACCGATCAAGATCAAGGCGACCAAGATCAAGGTGACCAACAACAAGATCAAGGAGACCAAGATCAAGATCAAGGTGACCAACAACAAGGTGATCAAGATCAAACTGATCAAGACCAAGACCAAGGTGACCAACAACAAGACGATCAAGATCAAGGAGACCAAGATCAACAACAAGGCGATCAAGACCAAACTGATCAAGATGCCGATGAAGACACTAGAAAAATAATGGAAATTATAGGTAACATTCCTCCGTTTACTTCCGACGAAGGAAAAAAATTCTCTGATGACACAATAAAAAGAATACAGAAAACAGATGGTTTCAATGATGATATCAAAAACCAACTTGAAAACGGAATTGAAAATCCAAAATCTAACTTAAGGAGTGGCAAGGCACCGCCATGGACCAAAACTGGTCTGGCAAAAGCCTTTCAGGGAATTGACATTGAACAAATATATCGTGATGCTGTAAAGAATGGCGAGATAGGCCTCAGGAACAAAAAGGAAACAAACGAATCTGTTGAGAGGCTGTTGCGTGAGTTCAGTGAGAATGCCTATAAACAAGCTCGGGTGATTAGGTTTCTTTTCACAACAGAAGTTTTTAAAGAACATGATAAGCGTTTTAGAGGCTCCGATCTGGGCTTTATGCTTAAATTCAATGAAAAAGGAAAAGTAGAAACAGAAGAAGTATTCAAAACGTGGTTTGCTGTGCGGAAATTTGCACCAATTTGTCGGAAGATTATTTTGGAATATATGTTTTATATATCATATAAATTGTCTCTGAAAGATGAGAAGTGGGCCAAAGTAACCAAAAAAGTCGTTGAAATTATGAATAAAGGCAACGTTATGGAATTCACTTTTCCATGGAAAGACCCCGGCGCCGGTGGAGGACAAACCCAAACTGACCAAGATCAAGAAGACCAAGATCAACCTGATCTAGATCAACAAGATGGAGATGATGGTGAAATAAGCGATGAAGAGCGAATTCTTATTGGCAAAATTGAAGACACTATAAGTCAAGAATTTCCACAATTATCTGCGGGAGATGATAACGTGGATAAAGACAAAATCAAAAAACAGGTCATGCAATTAATGGGCCCACAAGTTGTTGATACGGATACGGAAATCAAAGACAAGTTGCCGGCAATTATTGACAAAGAAATCGACGACGTCATAAACCCAGAACAGGATACCGGAGAAGAGACCGACACCAATGACACTGGTGAAGAAACTGATACCGATGACACTGGTGAAGAAACTGATACCGATGACACTGGTGAAGAAACTGATACCGATGACACTGGCGAAGAGGACTTGGAACCTTCATATAAGCTAAGTGATGAGGTGAAAGAGTCCGAAGGCTACAACTTGTTGAGAAGCAGTTGGAAAAGCAACAATAACAAAAAAGGTTTTGATTTTGATGATGACTTGGCCGCTTTTATTGGCTTTGTTGCTCCTCTAAGATATGATAGATTACTAAAGGAAAAAGTAAAGAAAGGTGACCCATGGCAACAAGTTACTACCAACAACAGTTTCTTTTCTCCAAAACCAGAAGCACAAAAGAAAATTAACAAAGCATATCAGGCCTTAGATGCCGAGACTCAAGCAAAAGTAGACAGAATCAGTAAGGCTATGGTGGTGTCAGGAAAGGCACCTGAAATAGGCAAAAAAATTGGAATCTTAAGGTCTATAATAAAGCAGGAGCCAAAATCAGACGAACAAGAACAAACAACATCTAAAAATTGGGAAGATGTAGTTGATAAGGATGAATGGAACAAGTCAGAAGATTCAAGAGAATATAGTGTTGCATTGAAAAAACTTAAGAATATTCAAAGAAGACTTGGCAAAGTCAACAAAGACGGACCAGAGTGGAACAAATTGATCAAGCAACAAAAACAACACAGAGCTTCAGTAAAAAAAATACAATCAAATTGGGGGTTTGAGGACAAAGACGATCTCAAACTTGAGTCGCTAATTAGTGCTTTGTTGCCACTAGTTAAAGAAATTATGAGAGGATAAGATGGCTAAGAAAAATTACGTTATTGATACTTCAGTGTTTCTATCAGATGCTGATGCATTGTTTTCTTTTGGGAACAATGATGTGTTTATTCCCTTGAAAGTTCTTGAAGAGGTCGATAATCACAAAAAACGCCAAGATTCAGTTGGCTTTCACGCAAGAAAAATAATCAAACATCTTGACGGTCTTCGTGAGAAAGGCTCTCTGGTAAAGGGAATAAGACCAGAACAAGGCAAAGGAATTATTAAGGTCTGCGACCATAACTTTGAAGGAATATCCAAGAACTCATTGGACTTGGCAGTGCCAGACCACATTATTTTGTCTGCGGCATTATGTGTTCAAGATAAGTGGCCTAAGCGAAAGACCATTGTTGTTTCACGTGATATAAACATGCGTGTCATTGCAAACTCTTTGGGACTTGAATCTGAGGACTACGAAACACTACAGGCCGTTGAAGACGCAGATAAATTGTACGATGGGTTCACAGAGATTCTAGTTGATGATCAGATTATTGATCACTTTTATGCTGGTGAAGAAATTATCTTAGACGAGGAGCAGGGAGTACAACTCTATCCAAATCAGTTTCTTATGCTTCAATCGTCCGCTAACCCCAAAAAAACTGCACTTTGTCGTTTCAATGCATCTCACTTACCCCTAAAACCAACCTTGCAAAAATGGCCTGAAATTAGCTGGGGAATCAAACCTCGCAATAAAGAGCAAGCCTTTGCATTTGACCTGCTTTTTGATGATAATATTCCTCTGGTGACTCTAATCGGTAAGGCCGGATCAGGAAAAACCCTAATGGCGATCGCTGCTGCAATGGAACAGTGTTTAGGAATGGGACAAAAGAAATATAAAAAGATTATAATCTCCAGACCAGTACAGCCTCTCGGAAAGGACATTGGATTCCTTCCGGGCACAATGGAAGAAAAGATGTTGCCTTGGTTAAAGCCGATTCAAGACAATCTACAAATGGTTGTTGGTCACGATAGAACTATGCTCCAAGGATTTATGGAGAAAGGTAAACTGGAAGTTGAGGCTCTGACATACATTCGTGGTCGCTCGATCTCCAACGCTTTTGTTATTATTGACGAAGCCCAGAATCTCACAGCGCACGAGGTCAAGACAATTATCACAAGGATTGGAGACAACACCAAGATTGTTTTGACTGGAGACGTTGAGCAGATTGATAATATTTACACAAACGAAACAAGCAACGGTTTGGCATTTGCTGTCGAAAAGTTCAAGACATATGACTTGTCTGGGCACATAACGTTTAAGCGAGGAGAAAGGAGCAAATTAGCAACTTTGGCCTCAAAGATACTATAGGGGGGGACCAATGCTATTTATATTACTTTTTGCGCTATTTTCTGCGCTCTATGCACAAGAGCCTGACTATTCTATGGAAATTTCATCTCCACGTGGCATCGTTATTTATGTTGACAAAGAAAGAGATAATCCTGTTAGCCTGACTCATTTGATTTCTGCAAATGCAAGAACACACAGACACTCAATCAATGATTATTATGCGAGGTGGGAAGGCGTAAACTTCATAAAGAGAGAGATACAAATATACGATTATAAAAACATCAAATATTTTGATCCGAAATGCGATTACAACAAAGATGCTGTTGGCTGTTCTGTAGAAAATGGACACTGGTCCCTAACATCCCAAATTGTTCGGGAGGAGATGGAAGCATCGTTTATTCTAAACTTACATGACGAAAGAGGAATAATAATCGGCTCTGCTTCTGTACCGATATATGGAACAATTGAATTCCAGCCAAGATGGAAAAGAACGATTATTGTTGCGGACGGACTTATGGGCCAATCAAAGCAAGAAATATTCGAACAATGGCCCGATAAAAAAATTAAGCATCCTCCATATGTTAGATCAAAGGATGTTTCTCAAGCACTGCTTATACTTTTTTCTTCGTTTGATAGATAATTTTTCTTGACAACTGCATTGTGGTATGTTATATTATATTATAATTGGAGATCAATATGCAATGGATTCACGAATCAGCCAAAAGATCAAACAGACTGAAGGATCACTATAAAATGCACGAGGTAGATATTTTCATTAAAGACCCTCTTCCTGAGAATTATAATCTAGATTTAGTCTTTAAAACATTCAAAAGACTTGTCCCTTCACATTTGATGTCTGGTATAGACATTATTTATATTGGACAATTTGATGTTTTCAAAAACAAAGAGGTCAATGCGGTGTTTCAAGATGGCGCAATTTATGTTACTAATGAACAATCCTCCGAAAAAGACATGATTGATGACATTATTCACGAATTAGCTCACTCTGTTGAAGAAAGGCACACAGAGTTTATTTATGCTGATAGTGAGCTAAAAAACGAATTCCTTAAGAAAAGAAGAGTGTTACACACTGTGCTGGATGCGTACAATTATAATCCACCCAGTTCTTTGATTAATACTTTTCATTATGAAGAAGAGATTGATCTTTATTTATATAAAGAGGTGGGCTATGACTCTCTTTGGCAACTGATTGCTAATACGTTTCCAAGTCCATATTCAACCACATCTCTTAGGGAATATTTTGCGATTGGTTTTGAACATTATTTCATGAAAGATAAGACAAAAATTAAAAAACACTGTCCTGTATTATTTTCAAAACTTGAGGCTTTAGAATTTATGGAGGACTAATGAAGCACATATCTTATTCGGAATTAAAAATTTGGACTGAGTGTCCAAGAAAACACAAATTATTATATATTGATAAACTTAAAGGATTTACAGGAAATGAATATACTGCTTTTGGTCGCTCTTTACATGCTCTATGCGAAAACGCTGTACAGGAGCTACTCGAAGAATCAGACTATGATGAGTTCTTTGATCTCCATTTTGAGAGAGAGTTGGCAGAATTGTCCGAAACAAGAGAAGAACTTGTTGAACAAATGC
>Ga0209232_1000166_pt1 | contig 42439 bp, 48 predicted proteins | sample ETNvirenome_2_60_FD_184066 | JGI IMG/M metagenome (GOLD analysis project Ga0209232, IMG submission 184066) | Marine viral communities from the Pacific Ocean - ETNP_2_60 (SPAdes) (version 2) | ecosystem: Environmental > Aquatic > Marine > Oceanic | place: Pacific Ocean | collected 2013-06-22
CCTCTTCGACGGCCTCTTCGACGGTTGGTTCGGGTTCGACTTCATCAGCGACGGGCTCAGGGGCACTCTCGACTACCGCCTTCATTTCGGCGGTTCGATCGGCGGCAGGGGCGGCCATTCCTTCAACGACCCACTGCGTGAAGCCGGGGTGCGTCAAGTGCTGCACGAGGTCAGCGGGAAGGTCGTCACGGACTTGCTGCGGCGAAAAGCCGTAGCGCACGCCCTTGTGCGTCACTTCCGCGTATGCTCGATGCCCACTGTATCGGACGGTAATCGTCATTCAGACGACCCCCGTTCACGCATAGTAGGCAAGGATGGCGATGCGGTGGGTGTCGCCTGCGGTGCCGCCTGCGGAGGTGAAGAGCACTTCGTCGCCTTCTCCACGGACGAGCGTAGGCATCTCGTGCCCGCCGCTTTGGTTCGTGACTCCGAGGACCGCGAGAACCGTCGCCGTGCCGCTGAGGCCGGTAATGGTCGTGTCCGAGAAGTCGAGGCTCGTCGCCGTGGACGCAGCCGTCACGACCGCATCGACCACGATGAGGTGCAGGGCACCTGCGACCGCGTTTGATCCGATGGGGCTTTGAAGCCAGTCCGTGCTCGTGTTGTCTGCTCCGCTCCACATGCGCTGCGAAAGAACAACGCTGCTGCTTCCTTGGGTAATGTTCGTAGTGGTCATGTTTGGTCACTCCTTGTCTCTTGTTTCTCCGTCATCTCATGCAAGGTCACGGATTTTGCCGCTCGCCTTGAAGAAAGCGCAAATCAGTTCACCCATGGTGTGGAACATGCCCATCTGACCCAAGCGGTTGATGCCGAAGGGGTCGCCGGTTTCAATGCCCGACTCGTGGTAAAGCGTCGGCTTGGCCGTCGTGAACCACAGGTAGTCGGTGTCGAGGAAGTAAAGGCGGGAAGAGCCGCCCGTTTCCTTGTGAACGTCCTTGGAGGGGATGATGGGCACACCGTTGTAGGTGGCGACCATGAAGCCGCCCTGAATGCCGGGAACACCCTTGACGCCGTTCACGCCGGGAACGACGCGCTTCATCTCCACGAACCGCTGCTGCGGCTGAAGGAGTTGCTGAATCGTTTCCAAGGTGTCGTAGCCCGTCAGAATGACCTTGGGCTGACCACCGGCCTCCCACACGCTGCGGAACATGCCGTCGAGGATGTTCAGGCTGAGAGCACGCTCGGCACCGGCAGCACCGGCATCGACTTGTGCGTCATACCACTGTGCGGAACCTGCGGCCACGCCGTCGCGGGTCAGGTTGTAGATGTTGTGGTCCGACTGTGCGCTCACGTCTCCGAAGGTCGCCGCGTTCTCCGTGAAGGAGGACGAGGTGACGCGATCGAGGGATTCAAAGTTGTTCCCCGCCACGTCTTCCACGTCATCAAGGAGCATGCGGTTGATGTGCTCGGTGTGGTGCTTTGCCATCTCCATCTTCATGACGGCGCGAGCATCGCCCAATCCGTCGTCCTTGTCCGCGAGGAACATGGCCGTCTCGGTGAGGTCGAAAGTGTGAGCCACAGTCTTGGGCTTGGTGCTGACTTCCTCAAAGGTCGGCTTGCTCGTCTCGGGGAGGGTGGCGTTCTCAGGAACACCGCCGCCCTTCGTGAAGTCGGGCTTGGCGGTGGTCACACGCCATCCACTCTTCTCCCAAGGCTTCTTGGGGAGGATGGAGAAGGCGTTGAACTCTTGGTTCAGTTGGGACCACACCTTTCGGCCAAAGATGGCCTGATAGGTGCCGGAGGTCGAGGATGCGAGGGGTGAGTCTGCCTTCAACAGATCGGTCCCTGCATAGGCCCAAGCGTTCTGCCCGGAACCCGCGCCGTAGTATAGGCGCTCCATGTCTTCAATTGTTCGGATGTAGCCTTTGCTTCCACTCATGATATCACCTCAGTGTTCAGATTCCTCCGCGGAGGCTCGTCTGAGCGAGGTCCTCCAAGGCCCGCCACGCATCAAGTCCGTTGCCGAGGGCAGCGAACTCTTCATGGGTGGGGACGCGGACATTGTTCTCAGGGACGGCAACCGCCGACTTGACGATTTGCGTATTTTCCTGCTTGAGCGAGGCGATTTCAGCACGGAGAGAGTCAATCTGCGACGTGTAGTCTTGGGACTTCTGCACTTCCATGGCGCGGGCCGTCTCAGACTCGTATCGCTCAGACCACTCCTTCTCAACGAGGGCCTTCACGGCTTCTTCGTCGCGGATGGCGGCGTAGGCGGAGTAGCCACGCTCAAGGTTGTTCGGGGACAGGTCGAGGCCGCCCTTGATGACGTTTTGACCGCCGGTTGGGCTCGGGTGCTGCATTCCGGGGACCTGTGGCTGCTTGATCACGTATTTGTTGGCTCGGGCGTTGCCGAGGGCGGGGCGGGGCGCGAGAACCGCGTCTTCGCCGCTGCCGTAAAGGTCGCCTTGTCCGCGGTGGTTGAAACCGTGTTCACCATCGACGCCGACCATGTATGCCTTGCCGAGTCCGAAGTGACCGCGCAGACCATCGAGGTCCACGCCCGCCTCATGAGCGAACTTCTCCAAGGTGTCGATGTAGGCGACGGCGGCTTGCTCAGACTTCTTCGTGTCTTTCTCGTCGTCTTCGGGCTCTTCCATGTAGTTGCCCTTCATCTCCTTCATCTCCTTCATCTCCTTCTCGTCAATGCCCTTGCTAATTCGTGCGAGGGCATCGCGGATTTCCGTCAGGGTTTCTGTTTGTTCGTTCGTCATGTCTTGTTCACCATCCATTTTCAATAGGGTGTATCGGCTTTCGGGGTTGATCCCCTTTTTGCACAGGGTGATTTCATGGAGTTCCATGTCGGTAATCTCCCTGTGCGCTCCATGTTCGGGGGTGCTCTTGTTCACGCGGAACAGGGCTTGGCCCCCGATGGAAAATGCACGCAGTTCGCCACTGCGGATTTGGTTTTGGACCTCGCGGGCCTTTTCGATGTCCTCGCGGATGCGACAAACGACAAAGAGGCCGTGGTCATCCACCTCGGACTTCCAAACACGACCTTCGTTATCCGTGTAGGAAGGAAGAACCTCGCCAACCTGAATACCACTGTGGGCGAGTTGGACGTTGCGGTAAGAGGGGTTGGACATGAAGCCGCCGAACGCCTTCTTGAGAGCAGACACGGGGATGCGGTCGCCCTGCTTGTCCACCATATCCACGGACGCATATCCCGCGATGACCAAACCACCATCAGCGGACGCAGACTTCAAAATGAAGTCCGCTCCGGTAGCGGTCCATGTCGCGGCGTTTGCCATCAAAACACACCACTTTGTGAAATGGTATTTAACCATTTATGGGCAATTCGGACGGTTCGTCGGGGTCTTGCTCGACCACGACTTCGCCCTCGTCCTTCATTTCTGCTCTCGTTTTGCGGGGAAACCGAAGGGTGGCCCTCCCATCCTCAACCTCAAGTTCACCTTCGACTTCTTGACCGACTCCATCTTTCGTGCTAATTCGCACATGGTCAGGCATCTCCGGCATTTCACCCGTGTTCAATTCAGAAGGATCGAACATGGGGATGCCTTCGTCGTCAGTCAGCGTAGTAGGACCTCGTGGTGCGGTGAGCATATCCATGAGTCCTTCCCAACCGCCGCCGGTCATCGAACCACTGATTGCAGCGAGCGTGGTCGAAGCCTTTGTTTCGACGGTATCATCATCAATTGCTTCATTGACGGTCCACCCATTCTTCGCTTCTTCAAGGCCATATTCCTCAGCGTAGCGTTCAAGCATTTCCGACGTAAGCCCCTTGACCTTTCCAGTCAATTGCTCTGTGGTCATCGTCTTGTCACCAACGGCGATGAGTCGCTTTGCCTGCCTGAGAGCAACTGCTGCGGGGTCTTCGTCACCATCGGGTTCAAGGAGAGCAGCGCGATAGAACAAGAAGGAGTCGGAAGTCTGCAAAAGGGGTGGGTAGGGACTGGCTTCGGCCATACCCTTCTCGATGAGATTAACCGCCACCGGACCCCATAGCCAAGCCTGTTTCCACGCATGGCGCGAAAGCGGTCCCTCGGGCTCAATGCTCACAATGTCAAGACCTACGCCGTCCCACTCACCCTTCACCAAAAGGGGCACGTTGTGGCCGGGATATTCCAAAGCAACATGAGTTCCACGATTCACCACGAATGGTAGAGTCGTGCCTTTGGTGATACCGTTTTCGTCGTTCGGTGTGTAAAGCGTCCACAAATGGTGCGCCTCTTTGCCCTTCGCAAAAGTGGACTTGGCGTCACGAATCCACATGTCGCCGTCAATGCTTTCGGCGGCGTTTTTGAGGCCGTCATCGTCTGTGAACTTGGTGTCAAGAGGCATGGGGAACGACAGGGCGTCGTTAGTCGAATACATCGTGCGGAGGATTTGCAGACGGTCTTCCAACGGTTCCATGTGGATGTCGTCGCCTTTGTGAACGAGCAAGTCAAAAGCACGGAGATGTTTTCCGTTAAGTGTAGCATCAAAGGTGCAATCTCCCATTTGCTCACGAACCGCCTCCTTGACGACATCAGGCAATTTCACTTCTTTGCCCTTCGCGTTCTTTGCAGTGACTTTGGAGCCCCTACGATCCACGATAACTCGCCTTCCCGCAGGCTTCTTTTGGATAACCCAATGACCACTGAATCCGCGCAATTCCTTCAAGTCATCAATTTTGTAGATAGTGTGCGCCGGAGCGATTGCCGTTTCAAACACTCCATTTGCCTCATAGTCGTCGGCTTTCCAAATGTCGCCGCTAACAATGGGTGAATGGCCCATTTCGTTCGTGACGAACATAGCGGGTGCATCGCGCTCTTTCGGCGCAATAGGCCGTTCGCCATGATTCGGGTCCACTGCGGCCAAATGTCCTCCGTGAACCGTTTTTTGAATGGTGGTGAAGGGTTGCTTCTTCACATCGAAACGAATGCCGTTTGCGCCTTTGTCCCATTTCCACGCGAGGGTAGCGGGCATTTCGTGACCCCATGCGTCCATATCCCCCGACAGATAGACGGGCGGAGCAGTGGCTTCGGAGTCGGGGTGGATTGGGCCGACGTTTGCTTGTCGTGGCCCGATGCCTCCACCCATCATCATAGGAGCGAATGTCGTTGTGTTCGGGTTGTTCCCACGCATCAATTGGTAATTTGCCGCTTGGGCCAATTGCTGCATGTTGCCGCGGTTGAGCGTATTCGTCATCAGATTAGACGGCGTGGTGTTGAACACATCTGCACCGTATCGTTCCATAATGCTGCGGGCCATTTCCTGCATCACAGTTCCAAGGTGCCCGTCCATTTGCGAAAAGTGCCCATTGTGGTAATCGTGGTATGCTTCATCGCCGGGATGTCGCTCGCGCGTAGGGCCAATGCGGGGTGCGCCCATGTCTGCGTGCGCGGACACAATGCGACCGAGAGGCTGCTGAGTCAAAGCCATAGACGGGATAATCATTCGGCCTTCGTTTCCAATGACTTCGCTTGGATGCAAATGCTGACCGTGCGAAACGGCAGACCAAAGACCACGACGACGATTGAAGGAGCGCACGCGAGGGTGTTCCGAACCTGCCTCCCACCCTGTCGAGATCGCAGGACGGTGGGGGTGTGCCTGCATATCAGGATGATTTGCAGTTTGAGGGAAGAACGACGAGCCGCTGCCGTGGTAGGAGTCTTCCGCATCACTGAGAGGGTGCTCCCTGCTCACCATGAACGACATGAGTTCATCACCAAGCCAACCTTGGAACGCAGAGGGGTAGGAGTCGGACATCATTCGACGCAGGGAGTTGGCATCGCGTCCAACCCCGCCCCACCATTGGTAAGGCTCCCACCAATGGTGCGTGTGCGATGGAAGGATGGAGGCTTCGTCACGAACGTATGGGGATTTGAAATGGTGTAGCCCCTCCGTCGGATCGGGGGACACGGGACCGTGCCGGTCTGAAGGCCGCTCCCACCACCGGGTGAGTGGCAGTGTTCGCTCAAACCAATTCCGCTTAGCCCTGTCCCACGAAAGACCGGCACCGGCCTTCATGGTGTTCATCAATCTGCGTGCTTCGGGTGAGTCGGAACCCTCCGTTGCTCCCATCTCTTTGAGGATGTCCATGAAAGCCATGCGCTGCTCAGGCGTTTGCCACTCAAGGCCGAACAAGTAGGAAAGAAGTCCAAGGCGACTCATGTTCTTCACGATACCGTCGTCTTTTTCGATGGACGAACCCCACTCTCGCATTTTGCGCTCGCGGTATTCTTCGTCACTCAGGAAATTGTGACGGTCCCTATCCGTCATGTAAAGGTCAAGAAGGGACTCAGAAGGGCGACCGAGAAGATCTTCCATTTCACGAGGAACGATACCCCGCCGTTCCATTTCCTGCATCGTGTTGAGCAGCATATGCCCGTCTTCATCTTCATTGATGAGGGCAAGAAGGTGCTCTACGAAGTGCGGCTCTCCCCACTGCGAACCTTGCAGGAGAGGCATTGTGGGATTATCCCACGAAAGCGGATGACGCTTTCCAAAGGGGTTTTCGTCGTGAGCCTGCGGCCAGTCCTCTGCATAATTCGTGCTAAAACGCCGCTGACCTGCGATATAATCCTCATACCCCCCGACGGGGAGGTTGAGATTGCTGACGATGGATGGCTTGTCGAGGTCTTGCATCCGATACGGTCCCTGCTCCATAGCGGGGAACATGCTCATGAGCATGGCGTCTTCCTTTTCGATGGCGCGACCATCGGCGTAAAACGCTTCAGCCGCCTTCAAAAATTCAGACGGATCGAAGTCCACCTTTGTGTGGAAAGCAACGAGGGCATCTGTCCGAAGACGGACGAACTCATCACGGTTCATCTTCTCGCCCCCATCACTGTCGGGTGGCGATTTTCTCCACGAGGTGGGCAATCTGATTCAGCAAACCTGAATCTCCACCGCTCTTGTTGAGCGTGGTCAGGAGTTCTTCTATGGGTGCGATGTTCCAATTGCCATCCTTCCTGTCGCCACCATCACTCAATTGCATATGCAAAGCAGTTCCCTTCTCGTCATAGCCGGTCTTGGCGAAAGCGAAAATCTTCGCCTTCTCGCTGATGGGAGAGCGGTCAGGTGCAACGTCGGTGAAAGCAGGAACCATGCCGTTTGTTTGGTATGGGTGCGCCTCAACGGCAGTGCCGCCTGAAAGGTCCATGAATTGCGGAGATGCGTTTTCAACCGAGCCCTCCTGTTGGTATTTCAGGAGGATTTCGGGAGCGATGTCCATATCAGCACCAAGTCGGATTTCTTGCGCGTCGTCCTTTGCGCTATCATGAGCGACTTCGTTCAGAGGGCAGTGAACTGCGACCTTTGGCATTCCCATACCGCATGGTTCGCCGGGATTCGCACCGCACATCATGCAATTTGGGGACAGATCTCCTTTCTCCATCTTGTCGCCGCACTCCCTGTTGCACTGTGCCTTTTGCTTAGAGGTGCATTCGGAGTAATTGCATCCGAAGTGCTTTTGGCAGTATTTGTTCTTCTCATCCATGTCTGCCTTCTTGACCTTTCCACCTCCACAGGTGGGGCAGGAGGGGTCTTCGCCCTTGCAGCCCATGCACTCAATGTTCTTCTCCTTGGAGCCGCCACCGCCGTGCATTGGTTGGTGGGTGCCTCCGGTCGAGGAAGTCATGGCCGCCTTCTCAGGATCGCCTGCTTTGCTCGCTTCGATTTTGCGCCCAACCGTGGCTTCCCACGAGGAAATCTTGCCGTCCTTGTCGCGGTCAGCGAGTTCGGGGTTCTTCAGGGCCCTCCGTTCCATTTCCTTGACGATTGCGAGCAGTTCACCTTCAGGGGTGCTCATCGGGTCCTTCCATCGTGGCTGCATGTTCTCACCTGTAATTTCGGCTTGACGGGCTGACCTTTGCAGGCATGGCCGCTTCTGCCTCTTTCCATTCACGGATTTGTTCATCACGACTCTTGGAGATGAGAGCCCCATCGCCGGTATTAAATCCCGAAGTGAATGATGGCGAATCGCCATTTTCCCGCTGAAGAGGGTCGAATGCCTCGTCAGCGAGAGGTGTGACGGCCCTCAGCCAACCGGCCTTTTGCATGAGGGTAGCCGGATCGTCCATAGCCTTGACGAGCACCGCTTCGCGCTGCTCAAGAGATTCGATGCGAGAATTGAGGCGACGGATTTCGCCGGTCAATTCCTTGAGCAATTCAGCCGTAGCCTCACCCACGTTGAGTTCTTCGCTCATTCACATACCTCCCATCATTGGACCGGGCATCGGCATACCGCCGGGTGGCATTCCGGCAGGACCGGGCGCGGGCATGTTCGACAGAGAGCCGGGACCGGGCATACCCGGCATACCACCGCCGCCCATTTCCATACCGGGCATGTGCTGAACCATTGGTGCATCACGGAGGCGGATGACTTCGCACATGTTGCGTAGGTCCTCTACACGCTGACGAAGAGCCATCAAAGACTGAGCGTGACCGAGCACCGTTTCCCCATCAAGGTCTTCGGTGTATCGGGACTGACCAATGGTGCCAATGTGTGCCGTGAGGTCAGTGGCGAGGTCAGTGAGTCGTTGCTCAACGTCAGCCAACGCCTCTTTAGACGAACCGTAGACCTTTCCTGATTGCATCAAGGCATTCATGTCAGCGGGTGAGGGACCGGCTGCGGGGGGAGGTGAAGGTGGGGCCGGAGGGGTGACTTGACCGGGCATGGAAGCCAATTGACCCGTGCCTTGGTCGTCCGCCTTGCGAATGTCGGACATGATCGCGAGCGTCCTCATGCGGTCCGCAATTGAAGGGCTACCGCGATACACGCTGAATCACTCCATTTGCGGTCGCCAAAAGGTGGTAGAGCGTCCAAGACGGGACACGCCAAGAACCGTCGCGCCCTCTGTTCCGTCGTAATCACTGACGGTGTTCTTGTGAACGGCTACGTTTCCGAGAGAACGCCCGTCACCAAGCACGCCGTCATCGCTCTTGGAAATGGCTGCCGTGGCGGCGAAGGACTTGGCGAGGTCAAGGTCGCCTTCAAGGACCGCGAGAGCGTTCTTTGCGTCCTCAAGATGCTTTCCCACATCATCCATGTTGTTGTGAACAATTGCTTGCTGCATGGCTTCCATGCTCGCAACCGCACGACGAGCCATGGGGTCCATTTTCTGAATCAAGCCAAAATCGAGGAAACCTTCAGTCATCTCAACCAATCCTTCGGAGGACGCTATCGCTCATGAATGTTCCGTCATTTCATGTGCCCATGCGCCGGTCCATGTTGTTCAAGCGTTCGTCCACATTTCGTTCTTCAGGTGACTTCTCAGAGTCGCGCCGGTCTTGGACGGTTTGGCTCATGTGATGTTCTCCCTCAAAGCGATTCACGCGGTCGGGCGATTGGCCCGCACTGCGCCGACTCTTGAGGCCCAATTGCGCATATCCTTGGCGGCGAAGAGGTGTGAGGTCTGTGCCGTTCGTGGTGGTCAGTGCTTCGGGCACAGGGACGGCACCGTGAACGGCGTCATTTACGATGCGCTTTACGAGATCGTCAGCGGTTGACGCGGGGTTCCAATCGCTTGTTTGCACAGGACCTCCACCCGGTGGTGCCGGACCACCTTCAGGTCCCGGTCCCATTTGTGGCGGTGGGGGCGGTGCTTCCTTGAAGTCGAAGTGCAGATAACCATCATCGTCACGCAGCCGCGCATCATAGCCCGCCTGCTTCATTTGCAGCATGTTGCGAATCGCCATCTCGTCGCGGCGCATCTGCATGATTTCGTCTTCCTCTTCGTGAGGGTTCAGAACCATTTCCCATTCATCAATTTGGAACGCAGCAAGAAGGGTAGGGAACAAACGACCGTTGTAGAGGTTCTGACTGGCTGCAAGGGCGCGGTTTGTGACCACAATCTGCATACCTTCGTTGTTCAGCCCACCCCCACTCACGTCATTCATGAACACGTTCGACACACCATAGAAGGATGAAATGCGCTGCCTAATATCGTCCTTGATTGGGATGTATTGCAGTTCCTCCAAGGTGTCCATCATACGAACGTATTCCAATCCACCCCGCCCGCTCTCCGTTTCAACACCAACGGTGGGGATGTATTGTGGGTCGCGCTCAAGATGTTCCTGAATGTTGCGAGCCGTGCGCTCAACCGTTTCAAGGTTGGACGACTTGATGACCATAACACCGCGAGGCATCCGCCGCTTCTGATACGCCGCATACACATAATTGTCCATAGCAATTAGCGTATTCACTTGACGCCACAGGGTCGCAACGGGCGAACGCCCATACAACTTGGAAGGGGACCATTTGCTGAGATGAATGACTTCGCCTTCAGTGTAGACCTGACCCGACCCCACGCCTGCGAGGTTCATGTAGTGGATGGGAACGACGGGAAGGCCAGTCTTCGGGCACTTCTCGTCTTTGTCGCTTGTGCGGAATGACCTATCAAGCAGACTCGTGTATTGCTTCCCACCCTTGACACCGCGCTTGTCCGCGACAATGCGCATGAAGATGGGGTCAGCGCGAGTAATTTCCTTGATTCGGTAGAACTGTGGCTTCCCCGTGTTTGGATCGACGAAGTATTCCTTGGTGAGAATGATGTAAGCGTCGTCCACGATATTGAGGTCCATTTCGATTTCGCGCATGACTTCAAGGAAAGACTGACCCATTCGGTTGTCTTCGTCAAGCAACGCCTCAGCATATTCCAATTGCGCCTTATCGGCAGGGCGCACCTCTCCCCCGCACTTCGTGCAATTGTCCACGTCCTTTTTGTGCTCATGGTCACAAGAACGGCACTTTTTCACGAACTTGGGTCGCCACTGCCACCCCTTCCTGAATGTCTCTGTCGCCAAATGGTTCAGAATAGAACGAAGGACGAGGCATTCAAACGCAGCAGCATAGAGGGCGGGAATGGTGATGCCTTGCAGCAAAGCCGGTTCCTGCACACCAGTGGTGAACAGGGGCATTTGGGGAGTTGGCGTTTCGTGCCGCTCCATGTCTACGCCGATTGCCGCAAAAAGACGATCGACACGCTTCTTCTCACTGACCATCGTTTAGCCCCCTTCGCGTCAATTCGCCTTCGCTAACGCCCCAAGACTTGAGCAGTGACACTTGCGTGTGCGGGCCTGCCGTTTGATAGGCGATAAATCGAGCAGCCCATGCGTCACCGTTCACACACCGGAGCAGCAAATCGGCTTCGGGCTTTGCGTTTGTGAGGTGGGGAAGGGACACTTCGCAGGCTTTCAACACGGCCCGGTCGCCTTCGATGACGAACTGATTGCCCTCCCACATGATGTTGCCCACACCCAACGTATGCTTCAACACGTCGGCATAATCCCCCCCACGTTTTGAGTCGAACGGCAGGATGAGGCGCGGGGCATTAAGAGGCGTCATGCCGATTTCTCCGCTCATATCCCACAAATTGGCGATGAACCTATCCACAGTCTTGAGCAGAATGGGAGGTTTGGTGCAACCATAGTAAAACGAGCGATCGTCAGCACGCCGACCTTTGCCTACCGTATGAATGTCGTAAAGGAAACCATGCGACTTGATGAGAGATGAAATCTCGCCCGACGTGCCTTGAAGGCCGTGCGAGGTCATGGTTTGCACATTCATGTCCCCGTATTCGCCAATCAGTTCGGCAGCCTTTGTGAGAATGCCTCGCTCACGACGACTCAAGCGAGATTCTGCACTGAGTCGGTCGCCCCATTCTTTCCATACCATTTCCCGCTCTTCGTTCGTTTTCGCTCGTCGGGATGCAGCAACCGCTTTTCTGAAGGGCAGTTCCAAACGGTCAGCATGTTGCGCGAGCATGGCGAAATCATGGTCGCGGACCGAAATGTGTCCCCAATCTTCCGCCTTCCACCAATCGAAATCAGACAGAATGGCGTCCTGCTCCTGCTTTAGCAGATTGAGCAAACGAGGCACCATATCTCCCTCTCCATTCTCTTCCATGATTTTGATGATGGCCTCGCCGTCCACTCCGAAGTTGTCGATGAAGAAGGTCTTAGACACGCCCACGCGCGGGGGCGCGTTCGTTCCCGGTTGTTCGGTCGGGACGCCTGCGTTGGCGTTGCCGGTGAGGCCAGTGATTTGCGAACCGGCGGTAGCCTCCGGTGGTCGCTCTTCCGTCGGGTTTTTCTCGGCCTCGCTCTGCTCCCGACGTGCATCGGCAAGTTCTTTCGTCTTTTCTGCGACCTTATCCTTGGCGGCACTCGCCGCCATAGAACCGCCAACTCGGAGGGCTGCGGCAGCCAACGGGGCCAATTTCAGGAGGGTTGCCATATCAGAAGCAGACGTTTCAATTCTCATGCAGCCCACCCCAAGCGTCGTGTCCATTCGGATCCGTCAAGCACTACGATGGCGTCTTTGAACTCCTTCGTGGCCTGCACTGCGAGAGCGAGGGCCATAACGGTGTCGTCGTGTTTGCCGAGAGATTCCATTTTACCGTTAGGAAGCATGGTGAACATGGACAACTCGTTTGTCAGCACATCCATGAGGCGGCGCGTTGCCCCGTCGTCCTTGTATGGGAGAATCAAATGCCGTTGTTCAAAGTGCAATTGCAGCGTGTGAATGACCGCTTCCTTCTTCATGCGACTCATGGTGAATGGCTTGACGGGCAAGTCGCTGATTTCCTTTAGCACCTGATGGAATGCTTGAGCGAAGTTGTTCGTTTCCAATTCGATGATGACGGGGTTATAGCGCGTGTTCAGTTCTATGATTTTGTCGATTTGCGAACTGAAGTCCATACCCTTCTCGCGGTGCATCCACACCACGCGCTTGTGCTTGTTCTCGTCTACGGCGAGCACAACCATACAGGTGTAGTCAGCAGAACGGTCAGGGCTAATTGCAGGATCCCAACCGACGTAGTAATTGACTTCTTCGCGGTCTTCTTCCGGTATCGAATACGGATCGAATTGGAATGCCCATGATGTGTCTTTGCATGGTTCAACCATTTCTTCGGGGAAGAGGCTCGCATCACTGGCGATTGGGCGGCACAAGTATTCGCGCGTGAACGCGATAGAAGTCATTTCGCTACGTCGTGCTTGAAGGGCCTCAAGGCTCCAACGCTCAGGCCACAATGGGTCGCCTGTTTGTTCGCTGATAGCCGGATATTCCTTAACCGCATATCCCTTGAGCGTCTTCAATTCTTGATAGAGGTCGGTGTAGGAGAAAGGCGTGCCGACAATGCACATCTGTGCCGTGTGGTGAAGCACGGGTAGGAGGGCGGTGTAGAACCACGAGGATATGTGGGCTAATTGCGTGGATGCTTCGGACGACAGAATGTCGTCAAGCACCACAATGTCGGGGTGGGCACCACGGACCGCTTTACCAACGGACATGGCCGAAATCGAGGACTTGTTCGTCATCTTGAACTTCTGCTTAGCCCACCCTCGCTTCGGCTTCAGGTGCGCAAGCACAGGCGTAGACATGATGAGTTCGTCCATCTTTGCCATGTGATCGATAGACTGATGCTGACTGTGTGAAAAGAATAGGACCTCCGTTCCGGGGGTATAAGCCATCTTCCACAAGAGATACACACGATAGAACACGGATTTGCCGTGGTCACGGGATGCAATCACACAGGTTTTGTTGTGGTTCTCTGATAGGTTGAACCACTCTTCGTGAAAGTCGGCCAATTGGTAGCCTTCTTCCTTTCCGCAGATTTCCTCAAAGAAGAATTTGAACGAACGACGGCCCATCTCCCAATCGACGTTGTTCGTCAATTTGAGAACGGCCTCGCCGCTCATTGGAGATCACCCTGCGACCAACCATTGGGCAGCAGGGAATAATCCGCTGAGGTGTCGGGCTGCTGCTCCTTCAAAAGACGAGCCCGAAGACTTTCGGGGAGCAAAGAGAAGTCGTCGTTTGACGCCTTCTTTCCGTAATTTGGTTCAAGGACCGCATAATTGCCTTGTTCCCCCTCTCGCTCCGAGATTTGGCCCTGAGAGCGAAGCCGGTCCATTTCCTTTCGACTCACATAGCCCTTCTGCTCAAAACCGGCTCCTTCACGGGGATTGTCCCAATGAACCTCTTCGGTAGCACCCTCCAATCCCTTCGACCTGAATGGGATGCGCGTTCCGCCCGTCCCGTCTCCGGTCGGCAGCATGTCCGGCAGTAGTGCATCGTTTGCGTTGGCCTTTGGCTCGCTCATAGGTGGTCCCTCAGACCTGTTAGGAGTGTCAGCCATTGAAGAAGGCTTCGGACCTACCTCTTGCGAACTGAACAGAGGGCCACCTCCTTGCGAATCCTTATCCCGCCGTTCCGCACGCTTCTCTTGCCTTTCCTTAGCAGCACCGACTGTCGCATCCGGTTGCTTGGGAGCCTTTGGTTTCGCCTTTGGTTTCGCCTGCGGCACTTTGTCTTCACCAAAGCCAAGTCGTGGTCCGGCTCCTTGAAGTCCCATTGGTTGTGCTTCGCGGGGCCCTCCTTGTGATTGCTCAGGCAACATCCTGTCGTTTCGCGTTTCCGTGCGCGGCGCGGGCAGATTGCCGATTGGTGGTCGCCTCATTGGGACCTGAGATGGGTCGAGCGATCTTGGTGCGGGGAGAAGGCCGCGCGGCCCCCCTTGCCCTTGAGGAAGGGCGCGTTGTCCCTGTTCGGGCGGTTGTTCCGCCGCTTGACGTGGTTTGCGTTGCGCATAGGGTTCTCCGCTTTGCTTGATGCGCGGTCCCATGAACTTGTTCGTTTTTCGTGCCGCCTTTGCGGCATCTCTTCGCGCATCACTCGCTGAAGCCATAGAGGGCGGCTCGCCCGTGGCTCGTGTCGTTTCTGCTTCAGTCGGAGCGGTTGTTTCGGGTGCTTCGGACTCAGGAGCAGCATTCTGTTGGAGCGTGGGCGGGGCACCTTGAGCGCGGCGAGCCTGTCGCTGCTGCTGCGCTTGGCTCCAACCTTGCTTGAATGCACGGCCCATGTTCCCTGCCTTTCCTGCTAAACGTCCGGCCCCGCGGGCAATACCGGGAATAGCGCGGGCAGCCGCTCCTACGCCTGCTTCACCGACCGCGGTTGCAGCGCGGTTTGTGGCATCATACGCAGTTCCGATGCCCTGCTTCACTGCTTGACGAGTTTCGGCACGACCCTCCTTTCTCCGTGCTCGCTCATCTTGGTATTGTTGTTGCTCATCGAAAAGATTGAACTTCACCAAATCCCATGCGGTGTCAAAAGCCTGCTCGGGAGTCACTTCTTTGCGCATTTGATGGCCGGTCATTTCGACACGGGCCTTGAGCAGAAGATCGTCCCAACGGTCCATTCACTCCACCCCGCGATATTGCAGATAAGCCATGCCCTTGTGAATGCGATCGGCAGAAGCCATCATGTCATCATCAGCGGACATTTGCATCAAGCCCTGTTGTGCCTGAGCCATCTGTTGCTGCCCTTGTTTCTGATTTTGCCCCGTCTTGTATCGGTTATAGGCTAATTGACCCAACGCCGAAAGCCCACCCGTGGCGATCATAGCAAGAGGGTTATATCCGACACCTCCGGTCTGCTTCTGTTGAGCCTGCTGCATACCTGCTCCGGCTTGTGCGGAATACAGATTCGCCAAAGCCTGTTGCCCTGCTCGTGATTGCGGCCCCTGTTGGCCCTGCTGCTGCGGTTGCTGCTGCTGCGTTTGCTGCTGCTGCGGCCCGCCACCTTGAGGCCCACCTCCACCGGGTGTCGTCGGTGGCCCACCGCCGGGTGTCGTCTGTGGTCCACCACCGGGTGTTGTTGGAGGAAGGGGCATGTTGCCATTGGGGTCAAGACCTTGTGGGACAGGAGGGGAAGGAGTAGGAACTGTTTGGTTGCCGCCGCCGCCACTACCACCGCCGCCGCCACCTTGCTGCACTTGTCCTCCGCCACCACCGACCGTCATGGGAGCCGTCGTTGTTGCCGCCGTTGCTTGTTGCGCCGTTTGACCGACCGCCTGCGGGACAGGAATTGCTTGTGCTTGTCTCGCTTGCTCAAATTGTGCTTGGCCCTGCGCCCTTTTGTCAGCACCCATTGTTTGCATTTGTTGGTTCATCTGCTGACCTTGGGCTCGTGCTTCTTGGAAGCCGGTCTTTACCGCACTTCCTACATTTCCGATTCCCCCTGCCATGCGCCCAACACCTCGGCCTAAACCTGCCATGTAGCCGCCCACGGGTCTTTGCGGCAAGAAGTCGCGCGGGGCCTTTTCCAAGGCTTCTCGCTCTTGCATGAGTCGAATACGGGCCATGCGATCTGCGTCAAACCTCGTCATTCAAACACCACCTTGAGGACCTGAAAGGTGTCGTAGTCCATATCCATAGACTTCGCAATCTCTTCCCAATGCCCACGGCTATTGAGGATAGCCGCAATTTCTGAAGAAGGAACGCCGAAGTGAGTCGCTGCAAGAGCGATGTCCGTTGGGTTGGATGCGGAAAATGCCGTGCTCGGCATGGCCTTCACGATTCGTTGGTCTTGAAGAGCCATTTCGCGTTGCACGTCTTCAAGAACGGCGTCGATTTCCTCTTTGCCAAACAGACCACCGAAGACCCGACCCGCACCTCGACCGAGGGATTGTGCGAGTCTTTCGCTCATAGAAGGTCCCCTATTGGCCGCTACGGCCTCGTTCCGTGGAGGGCTCGTCACTTCATCAAGGTTGGGGGCGACGGGCCTTGGTGTAATGGGTTGTGGTGGCGGGGGTTGCACAATTTCCGGCTGCACGGGTGGTGCGACTGGCGGGTGCGGGACCTGTTGCTGCTGCACGGGGACAGGGGGAGCAGGTGGTTCAACAGGGACGGGAGGGGCCACCGGCTGCGGGCGCGTGACCGCGGGTGGCTGCTCAGGTGGCTCAGGTCGTTCGGGCTGAACGGCTCGGGATTGCGGGCGCACAAGGCGCGAGGGGTCTTTGATATGCTCCGGCACAAAACCGGGGTTTTGCTGATTTAGGTAATTGACGATACCGGAAACGAGCCTGTCTCTCCTGTTGCTCCCCTGCCCCATTTCCATGTAAAATGCCTGTCCGTTGTCGGGGAGCATGTCTTCGTAGTGGCCTCTGAAAGCATTGTAGAGAGCATTACCATAGTGCCCATAATTCGCCATAGAGCGATCGAGAATGTTCACACCGCGCTTAGTTTCCAAGGCTCCTTCGGGTAGGTATGTGGAGTAGTCGTGTGCGGTGTATGTTGGAGCCTGCTGCTGCTCAACCATTTGCTCAGCCGGATCGGGCTGCTGCACATGCGGACTGGTGTTGCGAATGTTGTAGGTGTGTTGAAGCGGCGTCAGTTGGTGAGGCATGTATTTGCTCAGCACGGGGTGGCTCGCCCACACCTGACGCACAACGTCCGGCGTCAAATTGTCGCGCGTGTAGCCCTGACGCGCGAGCGAATCCATGAGATCGTAAATGTGCTTTCCCGCCTCGTGATTGATGTAGACTGAGTTCGGCTGAACGCGGTGGGACTCGATGAACTCCTTTGTGTCCCGACCGCCGCGCATTTGCTTCAAGCCCTCAGCGTATGGTCGCGCCCATGATTCGGGAAACTTGTTCTCCTTGTCCCTGTTGCCGATACGCAGGTGCATTTGCCCCTGAGCGTCCACAATCCACGGGTTGTCCTTTTGCATCGGGCCCCACTGACCGCTTCGCCACGTCTGATTGAGAACGGTGCGTCCGAGGTCAGTTTCAAACGGTGCAGGGAGCGGGGCAGGGATTTTGCTTGGGTCCTTGCCCGACATCAACACCTCCTGCCGCTTCGCTTCCCAAATGGCGTTTTGCGAATTGACGGCTGCGTTGATTGTGCCTGCCCCTGCACTGATGGCTGCCTGAACGGCGTTTTGGTAAAGGTCCTCCATACCCGGCTGCGGTCCGGCGTGGACGATGGCTGCGGTGTTTGCGTCGATGAGGCCCTGATAGATGGCCTCCCACACTGCGTCTGCTTCAACACCAGTGAGATTTCCGCCGCCAATGTCTTCCATAGGACGCGGCATGGCCTCAAGGCCACCGGCTCCGGTCATACCAATCAATTGCTGAATCAGGGTATCGAAGTCGTAGTGACCCTCACCTTTCGTGATGATGCACGAACTAAGGACAGACCACGGGCTCATCGCTTCCCCACCACGCCTGCTGCGAGCAACGTGGATGGATCTTCAAACCGCCACGCCGCCCGTTCTTCATCACGAACCTCTGTTGGACCCGTGGGGTCGGAGGCGCGGTCAGGACTCGCCTGAGCGCCCCGCTTCGATTGATTGTCGTTCTCGGGTGACGCCTTCAATGGGTCGCCCGCGAGAGGGTCATGAACCAACGACCCCATCGAGTCCGCATTCTTTGGCTTCTTGAATTGCCTCATGGACGTGCCTTTGGGTGCGCTGACGTTGAACTTCGTCCCGCTTGGCTCACGTCCAATGGTCTGAATCTTCCCCTGAATACCGCGCGTGTCGCGGTGAACGGTGATGTCCCGAGGCAAAGCACCCTGCTCACGCCGCATCCGTTCGTTCGCCAATTTGCGCTGATAAGCCACAGGATCGCGGATTCGGAGAGGGACGCCGCTCGCGCGAGGATTGCCGCTGAACATACGACGAGGGCTAAACGCCTGTCGCTTTGTCCCGCGGTCGAGGGATTGTTCGGCGGCGGCAGCGCGGCGAGCCGTTTTTCCTTTGATGTCGCGGCTTGACTCCTTTTTGCCCTGCTTCATCTTCCGCTTTCGCTTACGTCGCTTCTTGGCGCGGCCCTTTTTCTCTTCCTCTTCGGACTCGTCGTCGTCTTCGTATTTGCGCCCACGAACCTTCCGCTTCGCCTTGATGATGTCGCTGAGAAGTGTTGGTCGATCTGCGGAGGCGTTCTTGTCTTGCCACGAAATAGATTGGTCGTTGAATGCGCCAAATTGACCGACACCGGGCCTCAGTTCATTGAGAGGGGGAGCGCGTTCCGCGATACGTTGAGGGTGAAAGTCCTTCGGCTTCAAGGCGACGTGTGGTGGGGTAGGGACGAAGACTCGGATATCTTCGCTCCCGATGTCGTCCACAATTTGTTGGCGGGTATTTTCGGCACCTTGCCTGATAGCCTCTTGAATATCGGGTTCGCCGTCTCTGTAGAAGTTTTCGTGCAATTCTTCCCCACTTAGCAAGTCATCATCCATCGGATTATCGCGGGCGTGTTTTCCACTCACCACCATAGGGGCCAAAATCTGTGAAAGTTCGTTGCCGTCCCTCCTATTCGCAATAAAACCACCAAGCATTCGATGGCCCGTTTCGTAGCCCCTGTCTGCGAGTTCCTGCATTTCCGCAGCGGCAGCATCGGTCTTTCGTTCGACGGCTTCGTCCGCAGGCGAGGCTTTCAGCAGCCCCCAAATGTCTTCGACAATTTCCATGCTACGGCCAAAGAGAAGGCCCGGTCCTTCACGACGAATAGGACCGACCTGACCGCCGTTGGACGCAGCGATACCCGATGGGGTGCCCATGTCAAGACCCGTCCCCGCTTCTGCGAGCATGGACTCGGCCTCGGTTTGAGGGGTTGAATTGAGCGTGTCTGCGATTTCTTCGGGCTTGACTGAAACGTGTGGGAGTTCGCCGCTCATCTCACGCAGGGCCTTCTTTCGCCGTGCTTCAGCATCAATCTGTTCTCGGAAAGACTCAGACATCGCACCTTCTTGGGAATGGTGGGAGAGGCCGTCGGCATTTTCGTTGGGGTTCACGTCGTAGTCGCCAACCATTTCACGACCGTTGAAACCTCCGGTGAACTCTTGAACTCGGAGGGCTTCTTGGCCTACTCCGCGTCGAGGGTTCCCCATAGGCATATTCAATCACCCCATTCACACAATCGGCACTGATTGGGGTTCTTTGGCTTGAGCCACTTCTCTTCGCCCGTTTCATCAAAGTGAGCGTCATCGATGTGTTCCGTCCCGAAATCAGAAGCGGGCATCACTTCTCCGCAGGTTGGACATTCGCGCCCGTCCCCTTTCAAAAGGGACCATGCGGCCTTAAATGCCTTTTTTTCCGTCATCAACAATTCCACCTTTTCAGTGCAGCACCTTTCGGTGTCAGTTTGCCACCTTTGCTCGTCGGGCCTTTGACGCCGCCCATGCGGGCGCAGAACGACTTGCGGCGCTTTGCCTTCTTCGATCCGGGCTTCAACGAGGACGGCTTATCCGTGACAGGGGGTTTGAGGTTTGCACCTTCCTTGCGCTTTGCGGCGGCGCGGCCCTTAGCGTTCAGTCCTCCCTTTCGACTGTGCTTGTTTGGGTTATAGCCGTGGAATGGCTTTTCCCCCTTGATGAGTTCTTCGCGGACATAGAAGGCTTTAGCCAACGTGTAGCAAGATTCGCAATCGCACATTTTGACCATGGTTGGTTTCCCTCCGACTCCTTGTGGCTTTGACCGTTTGCGGCGTGTCGCCGCCTTCTTCTCCTTTGAACTCATGTTGCGGGTCGTTTTAGGGGTGTCGGAAGACACCTTCTTGGACGGACGGCATTTGGGGTAGCCACGAGACGACGTGTCGGCCTCCCCGCGTCCACAAGGAGGGTGCTTCCCGTCTTTGTCTTTTCTCGACACATCGACCCATTTCTCCTTGAACCAACGGCGCAAGTCCTTTTCGATTAGAAGTTCGGAAAAGGGGACGGTCAATCCTTGCCCCCCTTCCCCTTCTTTTTCCATCCGCCGCCCTTCGATTTATACCACTTTGCGGCCCAACCGTTTGCGTAGGCTGACGGGTAGACCTTGAACTTGGAACGGGCTTTGGACTTGGCCTGCGACCACAAGCCGGGGTTGGTTGGTGCATTTTCCCCTTTGATGAGGACTGACCACGCCTCACCAAACGCCTTTTTCACGCCATCCTTTTCACGATAGCAGGGGCATTTGGGTTCCTTCTTGGAACACTTCTTCACGCCCGTCTTCATGCAGACACAGGGTTTCGCCGCCGTTGCCCCGCAGCAGCAGGATGGTTTGCTAAGGCGTTCGCTCATGCAATTGCTGCGATAACGTCAGCGTCTTTTAGCATGTCGGCTCGTATGTCTTTCACCACAGATAGCGCAGGTCCGAGATTGTCTACGCCAACATCGGCACCCCATGCTCGTAAATGACGAACGAGAACTTCAGTCGCAAGATTCGCCCCGCTGCCTTCAGCAAAGGGGCAACCGCCAAGTCCACCAATGGACGAGTCAAATTGACTGATCCCCGCAAAAATGCCCGCACGGATTAGCCGGAGGGGTTTCGATTCGTCCCCTTTGTGGTGGAGATGAAGAGCGGCTTTGACTCCCGCCTCTCGTGCTAAACGAGCAAAGGTAGCAACGTCCCTTTCAGTCCCAACCCCCACCGTGTCGGAAAACACAACAGTGTTTCCGAACATAGCCGCATCACGCACCACCGAACGAATGGTGCTTTCCGAGAACTCACCGGAGTGAGGTGAACCAAAGGCCATGGAAATGTAGACGCGCACGTTCTCTTTCGGGTAGCCGTTGAGAAATGACCACAACTCGTGAACCAATTCACTTCGCGTCTTCCCCATGTTCTTCATGCTGAAATGCTCACAAGGGCTGAGAACGACATTGACCTTTTCGACACCGACGCCCATCGCCCTCTCAAAGCCCCGACGATTCATCACCAACGCTGAGCCTCGGCCACTGAACACTTCCTCCGCATCTGCCATCTGCGGCACCAATTTGGGATGTGCGAAGGAGACTTCTTCGACGTGGACCAAGCCCGCATCGTAAAGGCAACGGATTAAATCGCGCTTCTTTTGGCTCGGCACGAAGCCGGTCAAAGATTGCAGACCGTCACGAGGACCTACCTCGTAGACGGTCACGCGCACGAGAATGGCCCCCTCAGTCGGTTATAGACGAACGCCGCTTTGGAAGGGATTGAAGAATACCACTGAGCGAGCATGGGAGTTTGTGAATACGAAAGGGACATGGGCTTGAAGGCTTCTTGAAGGGCAATCAAATGCTCAGCGACTTCTTCGCGCGGGACTTGGGGCTCAACCCATTCTCCGTCCGTGGAGAGATCGAGAATGCACATGCGATAGACGATGATGGCCCCGTTTGCTTCAGCGGCGCATTCGTCATGCGATTGCAGGTTGAAAGCATCCAATCCTTCCTTCCATACCTTGACCACTTCTTCCAACGCATCACAGAATTGGAGGGCCCCTTGAACTGTTTGAATGGATTCGGACGAAGTGATGAGACGACCGTAATCGGAGTCTTTCAGCATAAGAGCCGCAATTGAACGATAGTCCGACATGTCTCTTCCTCTCAGTCATACGGTAATGAGGGAAGCGGTCATCCCTCGTCAAGAACTCCTGCGTCACTGAGAGCATTTCGCAGAACCCGCCACTCTTCGGGTGACTTCTCGGAGAAGTGTGCTTGGATGACGGTCAGAACGCTCACCTGCTGCGACTCTTCAATGGTTTGAGCAGCCGTTAGGTATTCGGCAAGATCCGACAAGGTATCACGGATTTCACGGTGCAATTTCACCGCGGTGTCCAATCCTTTGAAATCGAGAATGCCGGACTCCACACGCTCAGCATTCATCAAATCCATATGGTCATTGAACACATCATTCAGCCGGTTGAGGTTGTTTTCCGTCCGGCGCATGGCGTCACCCACGCTTGTGAGAGCACCGGGGATATTCTCAATCTGCGCTCGGCGTTGAATGATAGGGGCAGCGTGCCGCTCCATGTGATGAGAAACTGCGGTTTCCGTCATTTCCAATTCGACGGCCATATCCGCAATTCCGGCAATACCTCCGAGAACAGAAGCCTCAATGGCACTACGCTCAGGATGGGTGCAGATTGGACAATCAGAATTGCTTTCGTTGTGATATTCACCCGCGTGTCGCCTCATGTGACGGTGCGCCGTCCCCTCAGCCCATGACTGTTCGCGGTCCAATTCTTCGACCTCAAGCAAACCCATACGGATGTTTTGCTCGTATTCATCACGGCGCGGGTGTTGGCAGAACGGGCAATTGCGCCGAGTCTGCCTCCCCGTCATGCTACACACACGCTCTCATGCTCTTAAGGGCCTTTCGGGATATGTTGATTGCAGTAAATGCCATTTTCGCGGGTCGGCATGGCTTTGCACTGATTGCCCGATCGTGTCGTGGCCTGACATTGCTTGAACGTCTTCGCCTTCGTCTCTTCCTGTTGTGTTTGTTGAAAGGGCTGCGTCGGAAGCAGGTATCGCGCCCCCTCACGACCGAAAGGAAGCGAATTGACGAATGGCGACCGAGAAAGTCAAAATCAGCCCGAAAAAGGCCGACATCATTTGACCTGCGGTCAGACTCGCACCCTTCCACACAAGAATGACAAAGGAAACGAGCATGAACGTGATGATGTAAATCATGGTCGCACTTTCGACAAGCATCTTCCGTGGGCTGAAAAGGTCCACACTTGCACTGGCCCAATTCATTTCAGCGGGCCTTTCTTGTTGCTTGTCGTTCGTCAAATCATCACCGCCCCTGCCTTAGCCGCAGTGGCCCCGAAACCACCTTGGTTTTGAATCGCGTTGCCCATCATGCCACCAATCAAGTTCCCAAAGAAGCCCGGTTGCTGCTGCTGATTCATCATACCACCCTGCTGATGAGCCATGAGTAGCATTTGGATTTGCTGCTGATTTGCCGTGATTGAGGCTTGTGCGGCCTGTTGCACCTGCTGAAGTGTGAGAGCCAAGTTCTCCTGAGAAAGTGTCTGCAATTGCTGAGGCATTGAGGCAAGGTCCATCTTCATGTGGTCGCCCTCTTGCTTGAGCGTTGCATTAGCGAAGAACTCCTTGAGAGAGAGCATCACGACTTCGCTAATCAAATCCATGACCATTCCCATGTTTTGCGTCACGACAAATGCCGACACCGGATCGTAAAGGCCGAGAAGACGTGAGGTAGCGATAACAGGGTCGTTTGCCTGTTGCTGCATCATGGGATTCTGTGCAAACGTCATCATGGCGGTCGGGTCTTGCTGCTGCTGCATCCCCCAAGCACCCATGCCCATTCCTCCCATACCTTGTGGTTGCTGACCCATGTTGCTCATACCCATGCCACCAACACCAAATTGTTGTGGCTGCGCTTGGTTGTTGTTTCTACTAAAGAGTCCCATTGGTTCACCCCTGTGTCATCACTGCTTCTTGAGGCACTGCCATTTGTTGTTGCGGCACCGCCAATCCTACTGCCGCTTGTTGGCTCATCTGTTCCATTTGCAGCGCCCGAAGGTCGAAGGTGATTGTGACAAGATCGGCGATGCCGGTCATTGGGTTAGGGTGCTGCGTCATGACTACGCCCTTTGAATGTTGGGCGTCCTGCTGCACCATTCGGAAGAACTGTTCGTATTTCCTCAGCGATTCGGGGGTTGAACGATTTTGCTTCGTGCTGCTACTGAGGCCGGGAACCCGAAGGAAACGAGTGCCCTTTGACGTGGCGGGAGCGAAACCCTCGTCTGCCAACTGTTGTTCCTCTACGAGAGAGCGCAGTGTGTGGTAAATGTGGAGGTGTGCGGGACAAAGCGTCGAGTTCATCTCGTCGCCGTGGTCCCCGTGCGTGCGTGCGTGAGGTTTTCGTGCCGAACCCGTCTCTTCGTCAAACCAATAGATGTCGGCCAAGGAAAGGCCGGTGCGCTCATCCGTAATATGATTGTAAGCGTTGTCGCCCTCAAGGAAACGGCGAACGTCCACACCGCAACAGGCACATTCGTGTGCGGCGTTATACCGATAGACCTTGAACAGACCGAGGTTATAATTCGGCGGACGTAGAGCCTTTCGCAGAATCTTGATGTTTTTTCGGCGGGCTTTGCCGGGATTTTTGGGGTTGGTCTTGAGCCGCACTTCGACTGTTGGCATCACCATGTTGTCGTCCATGCCCGAACCCTGCGACCCTGCGCTCGCCATCTCGGCTCGCTGCTGCGCCTTGAGCAATTCAAACGCCACGCCGGTTTGAGCCGCAAAGGCTCTCAGTTCGTCATCGGAGAGCCCTTTCAGGCTCATGCCGCCGCCCATAAATGGCATGAATTGCATGGCTTCCCCGACTGTTGTGAGGACTGACATGATGAAAAGGGTTCCGGCATTCAAAGCATGTCCACAGTGTCAATCACGGCCCTTTCCACGTTCAGGCCATATTGTGCTGCTATTGCTTCCACATTGGTTGCGACCGCCGCCTTACGCAACCTACGCAATTCGTGCTGAAACGGGAGAACCAATGGGTGTTGCCGTTTTAGCCCGTGCTCCCACACGCTTGCCGCCTGCTGATCCCACCACATGTCCATTTTGTTCAGCAAAAGACAAACCACCTTCGGTTTGAACAATTTAGCCCGTTTGCGCTGAACGCGGCTCAGCGTTTCGGGAATGTGTGCGTTGGTAATCATGTCTACGATGTATTGGAACCCGGCGACGGCTTCTTGGCGGAGGTAGTCCGAATAGAGAATGCGATGATCGATAACGTAGAACACAATGCTCACGTTGCGCTCGACCATATCCTCAGCCCACAAGTTCCAATACCGATTTTCACCCCCGATGTCGGCGGAAGTCACTGGAACCCTTCGCCCATTCCACCGAACCTGCTTCTTTGTGCTATGTGGCCGTTCGACCTTGCCGTGTCGCACAGGATGAGTCGTTCGCAATTCATGAGGAATGGGCTCTATGTCACCGGGAACGGTGAGGAATTGGTCGAGGGTTGTTTTGCCACTAAGCGACGGACCATAGACACCGAACCTATGCGGTCGAATAATGCGGTAAAGATAGGCCGCCAGTTGGGCAGAACCCATCAGGACGTGCCCTACGAAAATCCACGAAGACATGACTTTCCCTCAACCGCGGTGGAAGAACCATTCCCACACGGTTGTTGGCGTCACGCTGAAAAAAGCATCGAGGGCAACCATGGCGAGGAAAGTCAAACAATTGCCGAGAACGAACGCGAGCACCGCTTTGACCGTCCAAGTCACACGCTCAAGACGACGCTCATATGCGTTTTCAGCGAGGATGTTCGCCATGGCCTCGGCCTGACGCTCCTGCTGCGTGTTGAAAGGCCACGCCATGAGTCACCCTCACTGTGCGTCCTTATTTTCACCTTCGCTCTGTTGCGGTAGCCCAAATTGCGACATTCCACCATAAGCGTTGAACTCACCGCGCTGCTGCTCTTTGCGCATTCGCCGTTGCTGAAGACGGGCCTGCTGCTGATACCATTTATCGTAGCGCGACTCCTGAGCGAACTCCGCACGCATGGCGAGTGAATCGCGGAGGCCGCCGACGTGGAAAAGCACCATGGAAACGCATAGGAAGCCGAAACAAATGAGGCCATATTGCAGGCCCATTTCAGCCGGTCCCGCGTTGGGCAGATACCAATCGAGGTGACTAAGCGTCACCGAGATGCCTACGAGCAAAGATTGCCACAAAAGCATGGCGATCAGGTTGATATCAATACGATTTTCGTCCAATGCAGCCCATGGTGGAATGGGCTGACCCTTTGGTGGCTGCATCATTCTGCCTCCTTCTTTTGATGAGCGAAATAGAAGGCGAGGGCGTGATTGACGAAGGATGACTTCGACTCACGACCACGCGCTGCCTCCATTTTTGCGAACAAATCGTCCGCCATCACAACGGAAACGTGCCTGCTCATCAGCACTGCCACGTCTGTTATGCCTATGAAGGTTCTCATCAGTGAGATAGCATAGACCACCCGATCGCGAATGCGTCTTGAGATTTGATGAATTGTGCGCTTGGGTGATTTCTGAACCAATCCATATCGGGGATGTTCGCATATGCTATCATTTCAGGCCGAACCCCGCGTTGCCCCCCTCGCCCTCCACTCGTGTCCATGCGGCTATGCAAAATGGTGTTGAACCTTTCTTTGTCATAGAGGGGGCGGGCAAATTGTGAATTGAAAGCGACAATGGGAAGTCCTTGTTGTGCCAAACCACCCGCCCATTCAGCCATAGGTTGCTGCAAACGATCGAAGCCATCCGGTGTGTAATTCGCCCCCTGCTTCAAGTATGGGGGGTCGAGGACGAGAAAATCTTGTTCGGGATTCACAAGGTCACTGTCCATGAAGTCGGCTATACCCATGTTGCGCAAATCCCAACCCCGCATCAACGGAGCATAGTGCGAATAATCCCACGTCGGAGAATAGGGACCAAGCGTCCCCGACCCAATCCTAAACAGACCATCTCTCCGCCTCGTGTGGCCCTGATAAGCAGCCTGTTGGAAGAGCAACCACATTTGCACCATACGTCTCCGCTCTTCGGGGCTCAGGTCTTGCATATTTTGCATGAAGTGGTTCAATGACCCCTCCCTCGGAGGCCATGTCCCTATTCGCCCCTGCGGAAGTCCGCCGCGGATTAGGTCATAAAAGGTGGGTTTTTCTATCATACCTTCGTCATCAGTGAATTGCGACCAATCAATGCTAATGCCTTCAGGGCTAAGCATGTGCTCATAAGCACTGATTAAATGCGGGTCCGAATCAGATAACAAGGCACGTTCAGGTTGCAGATTGAGCGCGATATTGGCCCCACCGAGAAACGGTTCGACTACACGGCGTTGGCGACCCACGCGATTGAACGCATCACGGAGAGGGCCAACATATGATGGGCGGCCTTTGCCACCCGGCCATTTTAACGGAGAGGGCACAATCATTTGCCCTTCAACGTCGTGCATGGCCGCCCAAGCGGCCTGTTCGGGAGTTATAGCAAGCCCTCGGACTTCCCTCATACCTTTGTCCCTGCCCATTCCGGCCCAAAGTGCAATTGCATGGCCCTTTCCATTTCGTCTTCGCCCAGTTGGCGTTTCCCGTCTTTCCCGTGATGCAGGTAAGCGATGTCTACGTTCGGATCCCAACAAGCACGGCAGCCAAGGTCGCCCGTGCGCGGGTCAATGTTGGAATTGCAGTTCGACTTCATTCCCTTCAGCGTTTTGGGACAAACGACTGAGTTCGACCCCACCGCGTCATATGTGGATGCGGAAATGCGTGGGTGACGCAGCAAATCAGCGATATTCGTCCCTGCGTATTCCGCATCGGGGCTGAGGGTGTCCATGGTTTCCCGTCCGGGCAACGAGATGCGCACGTTCACGTTTGATGGGAAAGCGTCGTCTTCCCACCCGCGGGCGTCGAGGAATTGCTCAAGGAACGGCAGTTGGCGAGTCGCCATCCAAAACCGCATATTCTCATTGGGCATGGCTTGGGCAGCCAGATCGCTCACCTGCGAATAGGAACCGGGGCCGCGAGCGTCACCGGCAGTGAAAACACGCACAGGGACGCCACTCGCTGCTTCACGACGCCCAACGCCCTGAATCGCGTCACCATAGAGCACTTCCTGCATTCCTGACATGAAGGGGTCGGAATCACCGAGGGCTTGGTCCATCCTTGCCCACAGGTTGTTTTGGACGTTGTTTTGCTTGTATCGGTTTTCACAAGCGTAGCACTGCCCGCACGCCGAGTCGGGATTGTTTCGCGTGGCGTAAATGCAGGCTTCGGGTGGGAAATCCATGATGCCGACACCGGGCATGGCCGTAGTGCGCGTAAAACCTGAAAACGCATTCCGTGCTCCCGATTGACTCGTTGGCAGGTTCAAGTCCCGAGCGACTTCTGACCACGGGGCGATTTCACGTCCCTCAAGCGGCCAATCGACCAAACGCGGCTTCCCGTCGTCATCACGCATCCAATCGCGCATCTTTCCTTGATTTTCAGCGAGCCAATTTGTGATTTCAAGACCACCACCGCCGCCCTCTGCTAATCTGCCCGATTGTTTCGGTGTCGGATGACTCCCGCCATACCGCTTGTCCCACCAAAACATCTCATCAGGATCGCCCAAAGCCTTCAGCAACACCCCGACGAGGGGTCCAAGAGCGACCGAGCGAAGGACGAGGCTCACCGATACCGCCCCCGCCCGTGCAACCAATTGTTGACATCATACTCGCTAAGCCATTCTCCTTCTCGTCCTTCTTTCTGTTTCAAGTGTTCGATGACCCGTTCATTCGTGATTTGACTCAACAAATCATTCAATGTGGGACGTTTCTTCGCGGTGCGAAGACGCCCACCGTCTTCTTTGGCCCCAAATGCTCGGGATATTGCAGCCGTCACAGGATCCCATTCCTCCCGCGGTCGCGGCTTAAACACCGTTGGGTTCGGAGCCACGGGGGTGCTTGAAACGACATACACTTCGCCCGCCAAATCACCGGGATTATCTGTGGTGTCGTAGCCGACTCTGAGGACGTTATCTTTCGTATCGCCAAACCTATCCGTTATGTCGTAATAATCAGGATGCTGCCAATCTCTCTGTTCTTCGGTGACGACCCGCTTCACGCCCTTTGGTCGAATGAACTCTCCCGTTTGCGTGTTTAGGGTTGGTGAAAGGATAGGGTCGATGCCGTAGACCCACCCGTATTCGCTGCCCACCCCACGCTCTTCCTCTTCGGCGGTCGCTTCTCTGTAATTCCCCTTTCCCGTTTCCGGCATGTTCTGTCGCTTGAAGTCCTCAGCCAAACGACGGCGCAGCATAAGCCGCCCAAGTTCCATACGGAACTCTTCGGGCAAATCCATGAGGGTCTTAGGCAGCCCCTCGCTCTCGCCCGTTTGTGGATCGACAGAAATGCTGTCAAGGTAAGTGTTCAAGGGCTTCAGCATGGGTCGGGCGACCCGCTCAACGGCTTTCATTCGCATAGGGACGGTCGCATGTTGCAGCCGCCTATCCTGCTCAAATTGCCCGCTTTGCTGCATCCAATCGTAGACTTGTCCGAGGAATGCTTCGGTCAAGTTTCCACGAATGCGTTCGCGTGCGGGAATCAGGAATTTGTTCGTCACTTCTTCACGCGGTCCCAAATGTTCCATACCGAACAAATTGGGATAGCCTGCGTCGTAGGACAGGTCGGGATTTTGAGGATCGCGCCAGTCTATGGGAGGGTTGTTCGCAACGGCATAGGCGAGTTTTTCACCGGGTATGTTCCCTTGAAAACGCCAATTGGTGCCCTTTGGCTCCTTCCTCTCCAACGACCAAGCACCATGTTCTCCTTCGGTGTCCATTCCCGCGCGTTTGCGTGCTTCGATAAGGCGGCGCATGGCGACTTTCCGCTCATTGACTCCGACGTTGTGGTGGTGCAACCAACGAGTCAAGGCATAGGCGGGGTCAAATGGTGATTGAACCGTGAAGGCCGCTCGCTCATGCGCCCCCTGTAGTTGTGGGCCTGAATCCTTCCTTCGGTGAGTCGTGTTGGGGCTGCTGAAGGAAGTTGGGGGTTGCCTGTAAGCAAAGGCTGCCTTTGGGTCATCGAGAATCTGAGCAAGCCTTTCCTCAACATCAGAATCATCCTTGCTCGACCACGAATTGGCAGTAAAGTATTTTCGACCTCTATCCAAAGTCGGTTCAGGGCGAAACGCAATATCGGGCGCAGACCAACGGTTGATTTCCGATTGTGTCGCGCTATGGCCCGCTTCGTGGCGGTCAGTGCCAAGAATTGAATGGAGAACGTGAGGTTTTGGCTCCCAACCGGAAAGAACCTTTCCGCCACTTTCGGCCCAACTTCTGTCCTTTCCGGTTCCATCTTCGTTTTGTTGTTGGAGGTGTTGTTGGCGGATGGCCTCGCGGAAGGCGCGGCTCGACCATGTTCGTGTCATGGCGGCGGGAGCGTAGGTGTAAGCGGGGCCGCCGTGATATGCCCGACCGAGCGCGTCCTCATCATCGGCCAAAGACCAATCGCTTCCCGCATCGACCCAACCTTCCGGTCGCTCTCGATCATCTCGTGCAGTAGCCTTCCGCACTACGTCCGCCCACGAAATGCCATCAATGTCCGAAGCGGTGAACATGTCACCGCCCATTTTTTCCTCAGCACATTCATTCCACGCGCGGTCGGCTGCGACCATCGCTTCATACCACTCCCGTGACTCTCGCAACATCTGCTGAAAACGGGCCTCATCATTCCCCGCCATCCGCTGCATTTCAGCACGAACCTCCGGGTCTTTGATTTCGGGCCCCATGGCGAGGGCCTTATCAATTTCCTTCCGCCACCGTTCGCAAAAATCGGGCTGATGGATTGTTGACATGATGTTTGACCTTTTGCCCAAGCGATTCATCACTTCTTGCGCATAAACCTCGGCTGAACGGAGGCAACATTCGTCAATACCTTCGTTGCCCATGACCTCGGGCGTTTCGTCGTCGCTCTCGACCTCCAATTCATTGTCGAGCAGCGTCGGGATAGCCGCCGAAGCAGGGTGGGTGAAAATCCGCGGACCGCCATTGGGTGAGCCGGGTCCGCGCATCACCATGAACCGGCCACGGCTTGTGCAATTGAAAACCTTCCCCAATGTGAGGAATGGGAGGGTTAATAGGGCTAATATGCTCCCCAAGAAGCATGGGTCCGAACGGTCAGCAGCCAATTTTCATTCTCCGCGAAGGAACAGACAGGAAGCACGGTCGCGTTGCACAATCGAACAACATCGCCGCGGCTCGCGCCGTGGCCGATGCAGTGCGGACCACGCTCGGTCCTAAAGGCATGGACAAGATGTTGGTGGACGAGAGCGGAGATGTCATCATCACCAATGACGGTGCAACCATTCTCCGTGAGATGAACATCGACCATCCCGCCGCCAAGATGATTATCGAAGTCAGCAAAACGCAGGAACAGGAATGTTTCGACGGAACGACCACCGCCGTTGTGCTCAGTGGTGAATTGCTGAAGCAGGCCGAAGAATTGCTCGGACAGGGCATCCACCCGACCACCATTTGCGACATTTACCGCACAGTCGGCTCGGAGGCCGTGAACGCATTGTCGGGCTTTAGCAAGGCCACCAAAGACAATACCCTGCTCAGCGTGGCCCGAACCGCTCTCACCGGGAAGTCGTCGGGTGATTTGAAGGAACACCTCGCCTCCATCTGCGTCGAAGCAGTGCGGAGGCTCAATGCAGAAAGCGGCACAATCAACCTTGACGACATCATGGTCGTGAAGGCTCTCGGTGGAGAAGCCACGGACTCGTCCCTCATCGAATCCATTGTTCTCGACAAAGAACGGGCGCATCCATCCATGCCGAAGACGATTCTCAACGCCAATGGGGCGATTTGTGTCCTATCCTGTCCCCTCACCGTGCAGACTACGACGATGGATGCGAACATTCAGATCACAGACCCAACGCAGATTGCCGCGTTCTTAGAGCAGGAAGAAGCCTCCCTGCGTGAAATGGTGGAGAAAATCGCATCGTCCGGTGCAACCGTGGTCGTCTGTCAGAAGGAAATTGATGACCTCGCCAAGCATTACCTCGCCAAAGAGCAAATCTTGGCGGTGGAGAAGGTCAAGAAGTCAGACATCGAAGCCCTGTCGCGCGTGACCGGCGCAGCCATTCTTGGCAATCTCGATGACCTCGACACGGCGGCCCTCGGGTCATGCGATAACGTGGTGGAGCAGCGGGTGGGGGAACTACCAATGGTGTTCTTCGACGGCTATGAAAGCAAGCCTCCGGTGACACTCATGCTTCGTGGCGGCACTGCCCCGTTCATCGAGGAAGTCGAACGCGCGTTCGATGACGCAGTGGGCGTCGTCAAGGTCGCATACGAAGACGGTCGGGTCGTCCCCGGCGGCGGTTCTGTCTTTGCCGCCCTCGCTCAATCCATTCTGACCGGCGCAAACGACAAAATCGGGCGCGAACGTATGGCTGCCGAAGCCGTCGCAGACGCACTTCTCGTCATCCCACGCACCCTCGTGGAGAATGCGGGCCTCGATCCTGTGGACGAAATCATGACGCTCCGCTCCGCTCACAACGAAGGCAAAGCGACGTGGGGTGTGGACGTTTTCGCAGGCGGACTCGTGGACATGGCCGAAAGCGACGTGTGGGAACCACTGCGCGTCGTGTCGCAGGCCATCAAGTCGGCCATTGAAACGTCCATCATGATTTTGCGCATTGACGACGTGATTTCGTCCAAGAAGGCGTGATGAATCACACAGGCCAACCAAGCGACTGAAGGATTTCCCTTCTTCGATTGACGGCCCGTTCACGCAGGTGTTCAGGCAACCTATCCATGCCGCGGGTCATCCACCTCAGCCAGTCGATTTCCTCGTCAGGAATAGGGATGAGGAATTGGGGAGGAATGGACGGGTTCATGTGGAATGTCCCCCATTCTCGCCCAAGTTCACGGATTCCGTGGTTATCGGGGAACCACGGGGCATCTTCGCTGATACCGAGGATTGTCGGCCTGCCTCCTTTCGCGTCAGGAGCGAGTCGCCACGATTCAGGCGGTTCCGTAATTGCCATGTTGGGCCTCTCCAAGCGGTTCATCACGGAACGTATTGCGTAATTCTCGGCCACCCCCCGATGGGGACTGGACCAAACCACGCGCGTGTCCCGAATGTCTTCGGGCGCGAAGGCGTTGAAAGTCCCCAATTTGTCGTAAATGGGGTGTTTGTCGCCGGGGTTCACAGGCTGCGGCTGAATCCCCTCTTCCATAATGCGTTCAAGAGCCCGCGTGTTGGTCCCATGGAACGAACGGATGCCCGGTGGCAACTGCAAATCAGCCTTCACAAGATCCCACGCGAGAGAGAAAGCAGACCTCATGGCTGCTCATCTCCCTGCCGTTCACGCAAACCACGCCATTCGATTTCGTGCAAACGATTGCGATAGTCACGGTCGCCTTGATTTTGCGCCCACAATTCGCGTGCGTTGTAGGATTGCAGGAGATCTGGTCGGTTGTCAATGGGCATTCCGCGCAAAGCCAATTCAGATGCCAAGTCGCGCATGGCCGTGGCTATGCCGCGCCGCCTCCAACTTTCCTCGACACCAAGGGCTGAACCCGTCATGTCATAATCGGAGAAATGCCCACGAAGGTATTCCATGATGTCCTCCGCATCCCCCCAACGGTCGCCCTGCCATCCTTCAAGCCAAACGCGAGTATCGTCGGGGGTGTCTTTCCTATTGATGAGATTTCGGCGCACGGCATCACCGCGCCCTCCACCGTCCCAAAACCAAGTCTCGTCGTTCTCCGCCTCATCGTTTTCGGGCCAAATCTTCAACGTCCCAACAGGGTGCTCTATCGTGTCAGAAAACGGGCTTCTTGCAGCCAACATGTTGTTCCTATCAAAACGAGGAAGGGACTCTCTCGGGGGATAGACGTTGATGTTTGCGCCACCGTCCCCTTCAACATAGGCAACCATGGGGTATTTCATGCCTTCACGATCTGTATGGGTTGCGTGGAACGTGCGCTCCCCTTCTTTTGGCGCAAAGGCATGGCCGGTGTAGTTCTGAATACCCGTCGGAAGAATCGCATTCTGTTCAAGGTAGGTAGCGTCATCCAAACGAGCCGACGGTCGCTCGCTCGCCATGTCCAATTCGTCAATGAGAGCACGGCGTTGTTCCAACGCTTGGCGGTGTTCGGGACCGAGTTCACGGATGGAGTCGAGGTCAAGTGGTGCCTTCACCACCAACCATGCACGGTCAAACGGGTTCATCATCCTCTCCCCGTTCCTGTGCTTCCCTCAATTTCTCTTCCATCCCCTCAACGAAGAACGGGTTTTCGTATTGCATGGCGTTTTCCCAATCAATGTCTTCTGAAGGAATTGGTTCATTCGACACGAACGACGCCATTTCGGGGTCAATACCGAGCATGTGCGCGAGAATGGGAGAATGGTCCGTGCCCGGACTTATGCGAGGGTCGCCTTCATCCCGCCAAAAAGGCAAAGACAGGATATGGCGCGTAGTGGGCTTTGTCATACCGACCCATTTTGCCCCGCCGTCCTGATCGCGAGAAGCATAGACTTCACCATAATTGGGCTTGATTCCTCGGGCCACAATAGGACCAAGGTTTTCCATGGGCGTTGCGTGGTAATACCACGGTGCTTTGACGAGCGCCCACGCAGCGTCGAAGGCCGTCATTGGTCGCCACTCCCCATAAGACGGACAAAGGGGTGATGTCTCGCGCCTTCGTCCCATGTCTGCCGACCGCTCCAATACGGGCGCAAAAGACCATCAGCGTATTCCACCGGCTTATGCGCTTCGGCCATTGTTTTGAAGCGGAACAATTGGTCTATTTCGTCAGGCGTCATGTCCTTCGTCATGGGCATATCGCTTATCATATCACGAAGCCACTCGGATTGGTCTTGGTGGGCGTGTTGTGCGTTGATTGCATCCCGAACTTCTTCCTGCGAAAGAGCGCGAATCCGTGAAATGGGGATTGGGTATCGGGTGCGGCGTTGGTCGTATTCCGCCTTGTAGCCTGAAGGCTCCGAAATATGCGCGTCTTCATCGAGGATTTCAAGAACGGGTTCGTCATCCGAGGCGTAGTATTCTCCGGCCCGTGCGATTGCCCCAATCCTCCCGCCGATGTGTCGGGCGGACATTGGGGATTTGTCGCCGTATGCAAAGGACCAATCCCCGTCAAACAGGCGACTGACTTCTTCATCGCTACCGAACATCTCAACCAATTGTTCAGGGTTATAATTCCAGATGTCGGGAGCCTCGTCCGTGGGCATAAGGTAGCCGTCCCGCTGAATGCCTTCCCAATCCCCCGTCCCGTGGTATAGGGGCATCTTCAAGATCGCCCAACCGGCGTCGAAGGCGGTCATCGCTCATCCCCCCAATCTTCGATGAGGGGGTCGGGAAGGAGTCGTCCCCTCTCATACCGAATCCTCCTCCCGTCGTAGAGAACAGGGATGACCTCTTCAAGGTGACGGGGTGCGATGGGACGGACCGAAATCATGGACCGATAGCCAACCCCGGGCTCAAAGTCGGGGTCAACCCATGATTTCCCGGGTGGTGCGATGCGTGAACCAATTATGCTCATCGGCGTGTTGGAATGGTATTTGTCGGCAAAAAATTGAGCCATCAGCAACGGATCGAGGGATGGCTCATACCAATTCTCATCCCACCCTCGTCTCAGCGCTGCGCGGTTGCCTTTGTTGTGACGAAGCGTGTAAATGGCCGAATCGTGTTCCCACGGCACATCTTCTCCCGCGATGATTTGTTCAATCGAACGGGTCTCACTCGGACGTGCGTAGTGCGGCAACATGGGTCGGGGCACTATCCCCTCACTCAGAATCTCATCCATCGCACTGGTGGGCACCGCCCGGTAGGCGCGGAACGGACTTTTGACTCCGTGTCCCGGAGCGACCTCCTCGGCCTTCAAGACCGACCACGCGGCGTCGAACGCGCTCATCGCTCATCCCCCCACGGCCAAAACCCTTCCCTGCCGTATCGGCGCATCTCCTTCCTTTCTCCACCCCTATGCACCATCACAGGGAACTCAACATCACCATGACCGGCTTCCAATAAGGCCGTCATTCGATGCCTCCCTTCGTGTTCAAGGTGCAAATCATTCTCGTCAAGGTGAATAAACGGCATACCCCATTCTTGAGTCTCGCCGTCAGCCAACATCCTAAGCGAACGAGGATAGAAATCACCACCGGGCAATTCGGAAAGAGGCTTCGGGGTGTCGGAAATATCAGGAGTCATGGCAAGGAATTGTCTTGGCGTCATCAATTCAATGGTCCCTGTTTCATTCGGGATAAAACCCCTAACGGCGAAAGCGTCGGGGCCTGTGTTGAAGGAAAGACTATCCTGTGCCGTGTTGTAGGAAGGCATCTTCAGGACCTCCCAACCCGCGTCGAAGGCCGTCACCAATTCCACCCCTGCACTCTCTGCCCTCGCGCCGTTTCATCGGTGATTTCCTTTACACGTTGAATGTTGTCAATCCACGCGCCTACTTGCTCGGGTTGAAGTGGTTCAAACGCACCGCTTCTCATCGGGTGGTAGTCTTCCCACCAATTATCAGTCGTTGGTGGCAAAAGAACGCTTCCCTCCGTGGCTTCGCGCCCTTGAAGGACCCCTCTATCGGGTGAATTGATAGGGACGACGGCATCGTGCCCATATTCTCCTAACAGGATGTTCATTGGCGATAGGCCCCCGGTGTCCTGCATTCTTTCACCGAGGACCCGCAATACGTCGGGATCGTTTGTCCAATTATATTCCTCATCGTCGTGTTGACCGTAATCCTCACCCATGACCCGCCGAACCAATGGGGTTTGGCCCAAGTAATCGAACAAACGGTTGTCTTGAAGCATGGTCCCACCTAACGGCACAGGTGTTGAATCATAATTCAACAGGTCTTCCATATTTCGCCAATAATCCCCGTATTCACGGTCATAAGCCGAAGCCATCAAATCCACCTCGTCCTCAAACGTCTTCGGCAAGCCGTAAAGCGCGGGTCGTGTATTTCTCGTCCCACTACGGTAGGTCTGTCTCGGCGTCTGTGCCTGCTTGACTCCTTCAATGGGCGGCATCGACGCTCCTTCACGGTGTCGCGGATGCGGTCTTGACCAATGACCATGCTCACTCGGTTCAACCAACACGTTTTCCAACAACATACGCGACATGTCACGCATCCTCGGTGTGGTAGCGATCGGATTGTTTGGTGGCGGGATATAGACCCTCGACATTGAATCAGGGTTCGCTTCGACTTGCCTCATCAGTTCTTCCAAATCGCTACCCATATTGTGGCTCCAAAGGGGGTCGAAAGGCCCACCGTGGTAATACGTCCCGCTTACGCCTGTTCCCGAACCACGGTCCGTCCTGAACTCGTGGGTGCTGCGCATAGGGTTGAGGTTGCGGCTTCCCGAAATTATCGGAACCAATTCGGTGACGGCGGGTGCATCAGGCGCAAAACCGTGCATACGGAAGCCTTCGCCCCATGCTTTGATGAGCGACCACGCTTGTCCGAAAGCGCCGTTCACAACGGTAGCCCCCGTTCTTCTTCCAATTTGGGGTCGTTAGGCACTGGTGGGCGGTCTTCCTCAATGACCGGCCAATAGGTGCCTTCGGGAAAATCAGGCATACCATAAGGGCCTGTTGGGAATTGGATATTCGATGGGACTCCGGTTTCCTTTTCCCAAAAGTCAGCACCCGCTTGACTCTGCAAGTAGCCCGGTCCAAGCCTTCTGAACATACCAAGAGCCTTCCTATTTGCGAGAATGGACGCTAAGTCGTAAATGGCGGTCATGTAGCCCCGCTTTCTGTATTGCGGCCATGTGGAAGAGCCACCCGAAGCATAGGTCCTTGGTGATTCGTTAAACGAAGCAGAATCATGGTTGAAGGTTGCTTGAGCACGCTCAAGTTCCTTTTGTCCATACGGTCCGGTGCCTCGGATGTTGACATGCACGTTTTCCCCGATAACCTCAGCCGTCATGGGATGCTCTTCGCCCGTCACCGGATCTAAGAAGCGGGCCACCGGCTTGATTTGTTTTCTCGACGAACTCCACTTGACGTTTTGCGGCTTGATGGAGTCCACCATGAGGGGGGCCTTCAAGACCAACCACGCCGACTCAAACGCACTCATCGATTCCCCACCATGTGCGTTCCCCATTCGGCATATTCGGGGTATCGTGTGTAGTTCGGCAATTGCTGCTCCTTACCCTCATAGCCCGCGCCTCTCCAAAAGGCGCGACCCTCATCTGTTTGCTCAAATGAGGGACGGAGACGGAGATTATGGCGCTCAGCGTAGAGGGCCATCAGGTCGTAGAGCGCGGACGCATAGCCTCGGCGTCGATACCTCTCATCGGTATCGGTCCCCCGCGAGACAAAATCTCCTTCCCATTCAAGGTAAGGCTCAAGTTCTGAAGACACGCTATTGGTGTTTAAGGGAGTGTTTCGGATGAAGTTCTCGTAGTCCAAGTCAATCCGATCAAAATTGGCCTGCGAACGATGGCTGATATCATACGGTAGATCCTGCCCCGGAGGTTCCTTGTGTTCGATAGTCGCATCGACTTCATGGTAGAAGGGACGGATTCTCATGTCCAGTTCTTCCTCAGTAATCGGATCGAGGAAGGTAGCCACTGGCCGCTTCGTTCCCACGTTTGACCAGTCGATGGTATCGGGCAACAGGGGGGCCTTCAGGACTGACCACGCGGTGTCGAAAGCCGTCATTAGTCGCCACCTCAGAACTCAACTGGCGTTTCAAAGCCACGCCTTTCCTGCTCCGCCCGCCACATTTCATCCCATTCTTCGGATGTCATGCCGGGTCGGCCACGCAAAGCGACGGTAATATGCTCAGGCTTCACCGTCTCTTGGGTGCGGAGCCATTCATGGTCCTCGTCCATGGTCCAATCCCGCGTCCACTCGTGAGGGTTTCTGTCGGGGATTTCAAGGATGATAGGGGCTACGTCGGGCTTCCAACCCCGACCATAACGACCATCTTGGCTTGCTAAACCCCATCCGGCATATTTTCCCGGTTCCGAAAGGTCATTCACGGCAGTGTAAAGCCACGTCCCACCGTCTTCGTCTTCATCAATGACCCCTTCTTGGACGAGAGCGTCCCATTCTCCCCACGGCAATTCGGAACGGGGTTCAAGTCCTCCCTGCATGATGCTTTCCAACTTGTCTTCCGTTGTTCCGTGGAACAGGGGCATTTTGAGCAAGGCCCAAGCGGTGTCGAAGGCGGTCATTGTTCGCCCTCCCAATTTGGATTGCCCGATTCTTCAAGATGTGAAGGAATGTGCCTAAGCCATTCCGGGGGAATCAACGTGTTTTTCTCTTCAGGGTTTCGTGCGAGGTTATAATCGCCCTCCAAAAAATCCAATCGGTCCTCGTTCTGATTCCAAACCCTTCTTGTGTGCATTCCGAAATCATCTTCTTCTGGGAAATCATACCACCAATTCTCATCGGGTGGGACCGTTATTTCAATCACTGCCGGAGTCTTGCTTCCCGCTCCCGTCAAACCCGCATTATACCAATTCCACACATCTTCGGGATAAGGGGAGCCATATACGCCGTCCCTTTTCTTCCCACCCACGCCGAACTCATGTGTTCCAGACCATGCCCCTGTGCCTTTCAATCCTTCACGAAGGATTTGTTCGACTAAATCCGCACTCGTCATATGATAAAGCGTAAAGGGCTCCCCCGGAACTGCAATAGCCCCGGAAGGCCACTTCTCTAAATCATCGTCTTGAGTATAGGGCATCTTGAGGACCGACCAAGCGTGGGCGAAGGCGGTCATTGTTCTCCCTCCGCTTGCTGCCGCTCTTCCTCAAGCCTTTCCGCTTCACCCAACGGATCGGGGTGGTGTTTGTATGGTGCGTTTTCATGCCAGACGCGGTTGGCGAAAGGCCGCGGGTAAAACGGCTGCTTTCTCGCATTGATGATGCGGACGGGTGAATAGCCGCAAAAGTGGCAACGACTGATATTCGGAGGCCCCTGAAAACGGCTCCTAAACTTACGCCAACGGTAGCGGCAATTTGGACAATACACCTGATATTCGTCCCCGCCTTTCAAGAGGTTCCAAGTGCGGTCGAAAGCGGTCATACCGTTGGCCTCCAATGGAAATCATCGGGCCAATCGGTCATGCGCATCTCCTGACTGTCGATTGATGGCTCCAACTCATATTGTTCGTGTGGGGGTATTTGGTTGTAGATTTGTTGTTCCCAAAGCGCCCGTCCTTCTTCGGTCTGATCTCTACTCGGCCTCACGACCTTCCCCTGACTTGCCCTGTAATATGCGGCTAAATCGTAGAGCGAAGTGCCATAGCCTCTTCGGACATACGGCCAATAGACGTTTGGATTTTGCATACCTCGTTCGTAAAGCAACGCCTCTGCTAACGAATGGCCGCGTTTCTCCGCCTCAGTCTCTAACGGGTAGTTTGGGTCGGGTTCCCACAAATGTTTGCCCCTATCGCCCATTCCAATAACAACCGGAGAAGGCGAAGCAAATGTGTTAATCCACATTGGGATGCGCTCGTTTCTTTCGGGATCGTCAAAGAAGGCAACCGGGTTCGTTTTGCTATTTACGTTGTCGAAATTGATTGAATCAACGTCCAAGGGTGCTTTCAAAATGGACCAAGCATCCTCAAATGCTCGGCCCATGTAATTCCGCACGAAGCACGGAGAGAAAAACGTGGCGGTCAGTAAGCGCGGTCCTGCTCTTCGTCGTGTTCAAGTGCTTCCAAGAGGGCTTGAGGGGTGCCTTCCGGGGCAGGGAGGCGCACGGCGTGCGGTCGCGCCATTCGACCAACCGACCCCACTCGTTCGGCGTTCTGCGAATGGAAGCCGTCCCCTCCGAATTTAATTGAAGGCTTTGCGCGGAAATCCTCGACACCTGCATACCCACCCCACGCGGGACCACGGAGGTCCTTTCTTGCGGTTTGCATGGCGTCACGCAAACCCCGCGGACCATGGACACGTTTTTGTGCTCCTGCCTTTGCCCGTGCCAACCGAGAGTAAATGTAGGCTTGAGGGTCAATGGTCCCGAGGTTTATCGTGTTTGAATATCCTTGGTCAAACCTTGCGTCAGGGTGAACTTCATCCTGCAACTCATTAAACGCTTGACGGTTCGGGTTGCTTTTCACAAACGACCAAGCAGATTCAAACGCACTCATCATTTCACATCACCTGATCTTCAATCGTCTTTCGTGCCCAACTGTGTGCCTGCCGGTAAGTCGAGAAATCGTCTTCGGAAATCGTGCCCCATTCAAAGTGAATCAGACATTCTAGATCGTCGTATTCGGTGAGGGCAATTTCGTAATTGACACCGTAATGCGTGCCGAACGGCGAATCGTCGCCTTTGACGACGGGCCATGCCGCTTTGAACGCGCTCATGACATCCGCGACCTATCATACGGATAAAAAGTTGACTCGCCAGTGCGCGTGTTGATATAGCAACTCCTACACGAACTCGACATAGAACCCATTTCGTCAATGTGATAGACCATATCCTTCGTGTTTCTATAACCATCACACACACTGCAAGTGTCCGTCATCCCCACCGCCCCGTTATTTTCATAATCGCATGTGCGGCAATAGCACGGTTTGTTCTCCGAGCGGTTTTCTTCAAACTCCCTTGCTGCTTCTTCGGGGGTGGATGCCGGAGCGCGGTTCGGGCGGGGAATGTCTGCATTCGGACCCCGTGCCCTGCATTCTTGCCGATCCATCTCTACCTCTTCATCACTCATCACGTTGTTAGGGTCGAAGGGTGATAGGTCGAGGGGCAAGCCCGACGACTTACGGACGACGTTCCATGCCCCAAGGAACGCGCGGCTCATGGGATAGGCAGGTGCCCCGCCTTCAAAAAAAGTCCGGTGGAAATGGAACAAAGGACGGGACTCCTAACACCCCTGTGAGTCCTAACAAAAAAAGTCTCAAATTTTTTCCGAGTAGCGTCTGTGGTGAGGGAGGCCGCGCAGCAAAAAAAAAAAATGTGCCCACAGGCAAGCCTGTGGCCCATTTTGCTTTTTTTCGCTACACTGCGCGGCAGGCCCGACCGCAGGTCGGGCCGCCGGTCGGCGTGGTGGGCTCGGCGTGGTGGCCGCATAGCGGTGCAGTGGTGCGTTTTGCGGCGATGGCTCGGCCCCCCTTCGATCGGTGCAGGTGGGTGGTGGTGGCCCGCCCATCCCCGCAATAGGCCGCCCGTCCCCCGTTTAGCACGCCCGACCCGCCCCGCTCAGCCAGTCCCGACGCTCGGCCACCCCGCTATGCGGCCAACGGTGGGGCGTGGTGCGGCCTTTTGCGGCTATGTGGCCCACCGTCCACCCTGCGCCCGTCGTCCCCCGAGCCGGTCGCCACGCCCGGTCACGCCGCTTTTGCTCCCACAGGGTGCCTCTATCGGCGCAAAACGGGGCATTTGCCGGTATGTGGCCCGCCCCACCCTCCTGCGCAGATCTCCACGCTCCGAACCGTCGCCGCGCCACCACGC
>Ga0209232_1000167_pt1 | contig 42117 bp, 41 predicted proteins | sample ETNvirenome_2_60_FD_184066 | JGI IMG/M metagenome (GOLD analysis project Ga0209232, IMG submission 184066) | Marine viral communities from the Pacific Ocean - ETNP_2_60 (SPAdes) (version 2) | ecosystem: Environmental > Aquatic > Marine > Oceanic | place: Pacific Ocean | collected 2013-06-22
AAGCGGGAACCCAGCGAGCCAGCGTTGCGCGCTGGGTTCCCGCTTTCGCGGGAATGACGAGGAGGGCGTAGGGCCGCAATCCACCCCAAAGCAGGCGACGTCAGATCGGTAATCGAGCCGTCGGGTTCAGGCCCGCCCGCTCAGCACGTCCGGATCGACCCAGCCGTTCACATAAGCGACGTAGTAGATGACGAACCCGATCGTCGCGACGATCGTCATCTGCAACAGAATGCGCGCAGGCCGAAACACCGCGGGTGCGCCGCGATCCTGCCCCCTGACCAGCGGCGCCTCATCGTCGCTCGCCTTTCGACCATGGAAGGGCAGCACGAAAAAAGCGCTGAGCGCCAGGAACAGCGAAAAGATGGCGAGCGCCGAAGTCCATTTCATTGTCGTCGGTCCGTTCAGAGCTGCACGAGCATGACATCGACGACGGGCTTTTTGCCGGTCCAGTCGGTCGCGACGCGGCGCACACTCAGCCGGATCGCCTCGCGCATTTTTTCCTGTTCCTTGGCGGGGACCAGCGCGGCTTTCTCGGCCGCTTCGCGCATCTCGTCGACAAACGACTCGCGCTCATCCTCGACCGGGACGCCGCGATAGCTGACCGCCACCTCGGTAAAACGTTTGCCGGTAAAGATGACCACGACGGTGATATGCCCGTGCAGCGCCAGCTTGCGGCGTTCGTTGATCGTCTCGCCATCGGCAGGCAGGATCACATCGCCGTCGAGAATCAGCCGCCCGGCGCGGACGCGCTCGAGAATTTTGGCGGGACCGGGGGCGAGGCGGACCAGGTCGCCATTTTCCTGGATCAGCGCATCGGGGACACCCCTTTCCAGCGCAAAGCGCGCCTGTTCGTGCATGTGCCGGATCTCGCCGTGCACCGGCACCACCAGCTTGGGACGCAGCCAGCCATAGAGCGCCGCCAGTTCGGGCTGCCCCGGGTGGCCGCTGACATGGATATGCGCCTGCTTTTCTGTAACGGTCAGGATGTCCTTGGCGGCAAGCTGGTTCATGATCCGCCCGATCGCGACTTCGTTGCCCGGGATCTGCTTCGAGGAAAAGACGACCGTGTCACCCGGCGCAAGCTTGATCTGGTGGCTGTCTGACGCCATGCGCGCCAGCGCGGCGCGCGGTTCGCCTTGCCCGCCGGTGGCGATCACCATCACCTTGTCGCGCGGCAGGCGCATCGCTTCGTCGAAATCGACCGTCGGCGGGAAGTCCTTCAGATAGCCGACCGAGCGCGCCACGCCCAAAATGCGGTCAAGCGAGCGTCCGGCAACACACAGGGTGCGCCCGGTCGCGGTAGCGACGCGGCCCAACGTCTTGAGGCGCGCCGCGTTCGAGGCAAAGGTCGTGACGATGACGCGTCCCTTGGCATTGCCGACCGCGGTGAGCAGCCCGTCATACAGATCGCCCTCGCTGCCCGATGCCTCAGGATTGAACGCATTCGTCGAATCGCCGATCAGGAAATCGACACCCTCGTCGCCGATCGCGGTCAGCGCCGCAGCGCTCGACGGCGTACCGAGCACCGGATCGGCATCGAGCTTCCAGTCACCGGTGTGGAACACCCGGCCATAAGGCGTGTCGATCACCGCCGCGCTCATCTCGAGGATCGAATGCGCGAGCGGCATCAGGCGGATGCCGAAGGGGCCGAGCCGGAAATGCGCGTCGATGTCGACAGTCTTGATCTTGACGTCTTTCTCCAGCCCCTCTTCCGCCAGCTTGTTGGCGATCAGCCCGGCGGTGAAGCGGTTGGCATAGAGCGGCACGCCCAGATCGGCGGCGAGATAGGGCAAGGCGCCGATATGATCCTCATGCCCATGGGTCAGGATGATGCCGAGCAGATCCTTTTTGCGGTCCTCGATAAATTCCAGGTCGGGCATGATGATATCGATGCCGGGATAGTCATGGGTGCCGAACGTCACCCCCAGGTCGAGCATGATCCATTTGCCGTCACAGCCATAGAGATTGGCATTCATGCCGATCTCGCCCGACCCGCCGAGCGCGAGGAACAACAGCTCTTTGCCAGGAACGGTCATGCCGCGGCGCCCCGCTGCGCATAGAGGTGCATCAGGCCGTTCAGCGTCAGATCGGGTTCGATCCGATCGAACAGGTGCGCCTGTTCCTGAAACAAGGTTGCGAGGCCGCCGGTCGCGATGACGGTAAGGGGTTTGCCGATTTCGGATTTCATACGCCCTATTAGGCCTTCCATCATGGATACATAACCCCAATAGACGCCGATCAGCATCTGGCTTTCCGTGGTCCGCCCGATCACGCTGCTCGTTGCCGGCGCTTCGATCGCGATGCGCGGGAGTTTGGCGGCGGCGGCGACCAGCGCCTCCAACGACAAATTGACCCCCGGCGCGATAATGCCGCCCAGATAGGCGCCGTCGGGACCGATATGGTCGAGTGTCGTCGCGGTACCGAAACTGATCACCAGCTTGTCCCTGCCGGGCTCGACCGCCTGCGCCGCAATCGCGTTGACGGCGCGGTCGGCACCGACCGAGCGCGGCTCGTCGACCTTGAGCGCGATGCCCCACGTCACCGGCTCGCGCCCGGCGACCAGCGCGTCGACGCCGAAATATTTAACCGCGAGGAGCTGGAGATTGTGGAGCGCGCGCGGCACCACGGTCGAGATGATCACGGCATCGACCTGCGCGCGGTCATGCCCCTCGATCCGCAGCAACTGATCGAGCCACACCATATATTCGTCGGCGGTACGGCGGTCGTCGGTCGCGATCCGCCAGCGCGCGAGCAGTTCGGCGCCGCGGAACAGCGCGAATTTGGCATTGGTGTTGCCGACATCGATCGCGAGCAGCACTTCTATCTCCCCTCTTCGACCGGGCGGCGCAGTTCGACATCGCCGGCGTGTACCAGCATGGTCTCGCCGTCACCCAGGCGCAAGCGCAGCGCACCGTCCTCGGCCAGGCCATCGAATGTCCCGTCGATGACCTGTTCGGACACATGCAGCGGCGTGCCGAGCGGATGCGCCAGCGGCAGCCAGGCGCGCACGATGCTCGCCACGCCTTCCTGCCGCCACGTCCACAGCGCGTCGATCATCGCGATGCCCAGCGCCCCGGCGAAATGATCGCGGTCGAGCGCGACACCTTTGTCCATCAGCGTTGCGGTCGGTCGATCGGGCAGATCAGGTGCGGCGACCAGATTGACGCCGATGCCGATCACCACCGAATTGCCGGTGCGCTCCATCAAGATGCCCGCGCATTTCGCCCCGCCCACCAACAGGTCATTCGGCCATTTCAGCTGCGCGTCGATGTTCGGTGCGAGCGCGGCGACGGTCTTGGCCAGCGCCACCCCGGCGACCAGCGCCAGCGTCGCCGGTGACGGGTCGCCAATTGTCAGGTGAACGACGGTCGAGCCCATGAAATTGCCCTGCCCGTCGTTCCAGCCGCGCCCCAGACGGCCGCGCCCGGCGGTCTGGCGGTCAGCGATCAGCCAATGGCCCTCGCCGACATGCTCACCGCTGGCCAGCCGCGCCAGCAGGTCGGCGTTGGTCGAACCTGTCTGCGCTATCCGCTCGATCGGCGGGATCAGAACAGCACCGCGGCGGCGCTGGCCGAAACCACCGCCAGCACCGGAATGAACAGATAGCCGATGACCGACAGCCACAGCGCGCTGGCCGTGATCACCGCATCCTCGACAATCGCACCGCCGCCGGCAGGGATTTCGGTGTCCGATTTATCGTCGAAATACATCGTCTTGATGATCGCGATATAATAGAAAGCCCCGATCACCGACGCGACGATCCCGGCGACCGCCAGCGGCACCAAATTGGCGTTCACTGCGGCCTCGAACACCAGATATTTCGGCCAGAATCCGAACAGCGGCGGGATGCCCGCCAGGCTGAACAGGAACACCGCCATCGCCGCGGCTAGGCCCGGGCGGCGCTGCGACAGCCCCGCAAGCGCCGGGATGCTCTCGATCTGGTTGCCATCAGCATCGCGCAATTGCAGCACCACCAGGAAGGCGCCGAGCGTGGTGACGACATAGACGAGCAGATAGGTCAAAACCCCCTCGACCCCCTGCTGCGTTCCCGCCGCAAGGCCGACGAGCATGAAGCCGACATTGTTGATCGACGAATAAGCGAGCAGGCGCTTGATATTCTTCTGCCCGATCGCGCCGACCGCGCCGAGGATGATCGAGGCGAGCGCGAGGAAAATGATGATCTGTTGCCACGCGCCGACCGCGGGCCCCATCGCGTCGATGACGACGCGCGTCATCAGCGCCATCGCCGCCACTTTCGGCGCGCTGGCAAAGAAGGTCGTCACCGGGGTCGGCGCGCCTTCATAAACGTCGGGGGTCCACATGTGGAACGGCACCGCGCTGATCTTGAAACCAAGCCCCGCGAGCACGAACACGATGCCGAAAATCAGCCCGATATTGAGCTCGCCGCCCATTACCTTTGCGATCCCGGCAAAATCGGTGGTGCCGGTAAAGCCGTAGAGCAGCGAGATGCCGTAAAGCAGCATGCCCGACGCAAGCGCGCCGAGGACGAAATATTTGAGCCCCGCTTCGGTCGAGCGTTCGTCGGTCCGCATGAAGCTGGCGAGGACATAGGCTGCCAGGCTGTTGAGTTCGAGCCCGACATACAGTGTCATCAGATCGCGCGACGACGCCATGATGCCCATGCCGAGCGCGGCAAACAGGATCAGCACCGGATATTCGGCGCGCACGCCGCCGTTGAAAAAGCGCGGCGCGATGATGATGCAGATAAAGCTGGCGGCATAGATCAGCAGCTTGGCAAAGCCGCCGAAACTATCGACCGACAATGTGCCGGAAAAAACCGTCGTTTCGATACCGAACAACGCGACGACGGATGCCGCGGCCGCGGCCAGCGTCAGCAGCGCGCTGAGCTGGTAAAGGCCGACTTGCCGGTCGCCCATGAAAGTGCCGAGCATCAGCGTGATGAGCCCACCGATCGTCAGGATCAGTTCGGGCCAGATGAGCGCGAGATCGGCGGTCATTGGACGCCTCCCGCATGGCTCGATCCATGGGCGGTTTCACCATGGGCCTTGGCCGCCTTTGGTTTGCCGGCGGCGAGATGGGCATCGCCCGCGGGCTTGGCCGGCGCCAGCCGCGCGACAACCGTCGTCACATCGCCGCGCATCGGGGCAAGGAAACTTTCGGGATAAACGCCCATCCACAACGCCACGGCGGCCAGCGGCACCATGATCGTCCATTCGCGCGCGTTGAGGTCGGGCATCGCCTTCACATCGTCCTTGGTCAGTTCGCCGAACACGACGCGGCGGTAGAGGTAGAGCATGTACGCGGCACCCAGGATGATCCCGGTGGTGCACACGAAAGCGACCCAGCTCGACGCTTCATAAATGCCCGCCAGGCTCAGGAATTCGCCGACGAAACCGCTGGTCCCCGGCAAACCGATCGACGCCATAGTGAACAGCATGAAGAACAAAGCATAGGCCGGCATGTTGACCGCCAGCCCGCCGTAGCGGTCGATCTCGCGCGTGTGGAGCCGGTCATAGATCACGCCAACGCAGAAGAAGAGTGCGGCCGACACGACCCCATGGCTGAGCATGATGATCAACGCGCCCTCGATGCCCTGCTGGTTGAACGCGAAGAGGCCCGCGGTGACGATCGCCATATGCGCGACTGACGAGTAAGCGATCAGCTTCTTCATGTCGCTCTGCGCCAGTGCGACAAGGCTGGTGTAGACCACCGCGATCATCGACAGGCCGAACACGATCCACATCAGCTGCGCTGACGCGTCGGGGAACATCGGCATCATGAAGCGGATGAAGCCATAAGCGCCGAGCTTCAGCAGCACGCCCGCCAGGATCATCGACCCTGCGGTCGGCGCCTGCACGTGCGCGTCGGGAAGCCAGGTGTGGACCGGCCACATCGGCATCTTGACCGCAAGGCTGGCAAAAAAGGCGAGCCACAGCCACGTCTGCATTTCGACCGGGAAGTCGTAGTTGAGCAGCGTCGGGATGTCGGTGGTCCCCGCTTCGGCGATCATCGCGATCATCGCGACCAGCATCAGCACCGACCCGAGCAGCGTGTAGAGGAAGAATTTATACGCCGCATATTTGCGGTTCGCGCCGCCCCAGATGCCGATGATGAAGTACATCGGGATCAATCCGGCTTCAAAGAAGATGTAGAACAGCAGCAGATCCTGCGCGCAGAACACGCCGATCATGATCGTTTCCATGATCAGGAACATTGCCATGTAGAGCCCGACGCGCTGCTTGATCGCGTCCCAGCTGGCCAGGATGCAGAGCGGCATCAGGAACACGCTGAGCATGATCAGCATCAGCGCCATGCCGTCGATGCCGAGCGCCCAGCTGAACCGCCCGAACAGGTCGGCGCGTTCGGTGAACTGCCACTGCGGCCCGCCGATGTCGAACTGCGCCCACATCATACAGCCAAGGACGAAGGTGACCAGCGTCGCGCCGAGCGCGACCCAGCGTGCCATCTTGTCGCCCACGAACAGGCAGGCGATGGCGGCGACCGCGGGGACCGCCAGCATCAGCGGAAGGATCGGAAAGCCGCTCACAGGAACTTCACCATGGCCCAGCTGGCGAGGCCGACAAGCCCGAGCAGCATCACAAACGCATATCCATAAACATAACCCGATTGCAGCCGCACCGCGAGCCGCGTGCCCCCCTGAACGAGCGCCGCCATGCCATCGGGACCGAAACGGTCGATGGTCTGCTCATCGCCGCGCTTCCAGAAGAAGCGGCCGATCGCGAACGCCGGTTTGACGAAGAGGATGTTGTACAGCTCGTCGAAATACCATTTGTTGAACAGGAACTGGTGGAGCAGCTTGAACTGCGCCACGAAGCGCGCCGGCAGCGTCGTGTTGCGGATATAGCTGTTCCACGCCAGGAACAGCCCGATCGCCATCACCGTGAACGGCGTCCATTTCACCCACAACGGCACTTCATGCGCGGCGTGCATCAGATGTTCGTCGAACGCGATACTGCCGTTCCAGAACGCCAGCCCCTCTTCGGGGTAGATGAACGGGTGGTGGAAGGCGATGCCCGCGAACACCGCGCCGACCGACAACAGGATCAGCGGGATCAGCATCGTGACCGGGCTTTCGTGCGGCTTATAGCCCGCGGTGCCGTCGCCGTGCGTGTCGTGGTGGTGCACGTGCGCATGATCGTCGGCCGAATGCTCGTCCGAGGGATCCTCATGCTCGCCATGAACAGCGTGCTGGATATGCTCGCTCTGTTCCCAGCGCGCCTTGCCGTGGAAGGTCAGGAAGACAAGCCGCCACGAATAGAAGCTGGTGAGGAAGGCGACAAAAATGCCGACCCAGAATGCGACGACCCCGCCGCCGCCGCTCGCGAACGCGGCTTCTAGGATGCCGTCCTTCGAGTAGAAGCCGGCAAAACCCGCGACGCCCGCGATGCCGACGCCGGTGATCGCCAACGTGCCGAGCATCATCGCCCAATAGGTGATCGGGATCTGTTTCCTTAAGCCGCCATAATAACGCATGTCCTGCTCGTGATGCATCGCATGGATGACCGAACCGGCGCCGAGGAACAGCAGCGCCTTGAAGAAAGCGTGCGTGAACAGGTGGAACATCGCGGCGCCATAGGCGCCCGCGCCCGCGGCGAAGAACATGTAACCGAGCTGCGAACAGGTCGAGTAAGCGATGACGCGCTTGATGTCCCACTGCGTCGTCGCGACGGTCGCGGCGAAGAAACAGGTCGCGGCGCCGACGAACATCACGACGCCCTGCGCGACGTCGCTGGTTTCAAACATCGGCGACAGGCGGCACACCATGAAGACGCCCGCGGTGACCATCGTCGCAGCGTGGATCAACGCCGACACCGGGGTCGGGCCTTCCATAGCGTCGGGAAGCCAGGTGTGCAGGCCCAGCTGCGCCGACTTGCCCATCGCGCCGATGAACAGCAGCAGGCAGAGGATCGTCATCGTGTCGAGACGCATCCCCATGAAGCTGATCGTCGAACCCGCCATGCCCGGCGCGGCGGCGAGTATCTCGGGGATCGAGACGGTGCCGAACACCAGGAAGGTGCCGAAGATGCCGAGCATGAAGCCAAGGTCGCCGACGCGGTTGACGACGAACGCCTTGATCGCCGCGGCGTTGGCGCTCGGCTTTTTGTACCAGAAGCCGATGAGCAGGTACGACGCGAGACCGACGCCTTCCCAGCCGAAGAACATCTGGACCAAATTGTTCGCGGTCACCAGCATCAGCATCGCGAAGGTGAAGAGCGAGAGATAGGCAAAGAAACGCGGCTGATCCGGGTCTTCCTCCATATAGCCCCAGCTATAGAAGTGGACGAGCGCCGAGACCGTCGTGATCACGACGAGCATCACCGCGGTCAGCGCATCAACGCGCAATTCCCAGTTGAACTGGAGCGCGCCCGACGACACCCAATGCAGCACCGGCGTCACGCCCGCTTCGCCGCTGCCGGTCACGAACGACAGAAAGATCGGCCAGCTCAGCGCACAGCTGGTGAACAGCGCGCCGGTGGTGATGAGCTTGGCCGCAAAGGGGCCGATGGCCCGCTGGCCCAGCCCTGCGACAAGCGCCGCGAGCAGCGGCAGGAAAACGATCGCCTGAATCACCGGCTTACCCCTTCATCCGGTTGGCGTCATCGACCGCAATGGTGCCGCGGCCGCGGAAATAAATCACAAGAATGGCGAGCCCGATCGCGGCTTCGCCCGCCGCCACCGTCAGCACGAACATCGCAAACACCTGCCCGACAAGATCACCAAGCGCCGCGCTGAACGCGACGAGGTTGATGTTCACCGCCAGCAAAATCAGCTCGATCGCCATCAGGATGACGATGATATTCTTGCGGTTGATGAAGATGCCGAGCACGCCCAGCGTGAAGAGCACCGCCGAAACGGCGAGATAATGGCCGACCGAAATCATTGACCGATCCTCCCCACTTGTGGGGAGGTGGCAGACGCGAAGCGGCTGACGGAGGGGGTTGTCGAGGCCCGCTGACTTGGCGTGAGGACGCGAACCCCCTCCACCGCTTCGCGGTCCCCCTCCCCGCAAGCGGGGAGGATTTGAATGTTCGAAATCACAATTCCATCCCCTGCCCGACGCCCGGATCGACCAGTCGCGTCGCGTCCTGCGGGCGGCGCTGGTTCTGCTGCGAGATATTCTGGGTCCGCACCCCGCCGCGCTGGCGATGCGTCAGCACGATCGCGCCGATCATCGCGACGAGCAGGATGATCCCCGCCGCCTCGAACAGGAAGATATACTTCGTATAGAGCAGCTCGCCGATCTGCTGGATATTGCTCTTGTCGGTCACCGCGGGCGCCGCGCGCGCGGCCAGATCGATTTTACCGGCGCTCCATGCGCTCACGGCAACGATCAGTTCCACCGTCAAAATGATGGCCACCAGCGCGCCCAGCGGCAGATAGCGCACGAAACCCGCGCGCAATTCGGCGAAATCAATGTTGAGCATCATTACGACGAACAGGAACAGCACCGCGACCGCCCCGACATAGACGATAACGAGCAGCATCGCGATGAACTCAGCCCCCGCGAGCAGCATCAATCCTGCCGCGTTGAAGAAGGCAAGGATCAACCACATCACGCTGTGGACCGGATTGCGCGCCAGAATGACCATCGTCGCGGAGGCGATGACCATGGAGGCAAAGAGCCAGAAGGCAATGTATTGGATCATGTGCGCGCGCCCTTACCGATAGGGCGCGTCGGCGGCAAGATTCGCCGCGATCGCGCGTTCCCATTTGTCGCCATTGGCGAGCAGCTTGGCCTTGTCATAAAGCAGTTCTTCGCGCGTTTCGGTCGCGAATTCGAAGTTCGGCCCCTCGACCACCGCATCGACCGGGCATGCTTCCTGGCAAAAGCCGCAATAGATGCACTTGGTCATGTCGATGTCGTAGCGCGTCGTGCGGCGCGAGCCATCCTCGCGCGGCTCGGCCTCGATCGTGATCGCCTGCGCCGGGCACACCGCCTCGCACAGCTTGCACGCGATGCAGCGTTCCTCGCCGTTCGGATAACGGCGCAGCACATGCTCACCGCGGAAGCGGGGGCTCAGCGGGTTCTTCTCGAACGGATAGTTGATCGTCGCCTTCGGCTTGAAGAAATATTTCAGCGTCAGCCAATGGGCTTTGACGAACTCCCACAGCGTGAAGGATTTGATGAGATGGGCGATGGTGGTCATGAATACCTCGTCAGCATCAGATAGCCGGAGATCAGGAAGATCCAGATCAGCGAGATCGGCAGGAACACCTTCCAGCCCAGCCGCATCAGCTGGTCATAGCGGTACCGCGGCACGGTCGCCTTGACCCAGCTGAACACGAAGAAGAAGAACAGGATCTTGCCGAACAGCCACATCCAGCCCGGAATGTCGAACCACGGGATCAGGTCGATATTCAGCGGCGGCAGCCAGCCGCCCCAGAACAGCACCGCGTTGAGTGTGCACATCAGCAGCACATTGGCATATTCGCCGAGCCAGAACAGCGCGAAGGCCATCGACGAATATTCGGTCTGATACCCCGCGACGAGCTCCGATTCTGCTTCGGTCAGATCGAACGGCGCGCGCGCGGTCTCGGCAAGCGACGAGATCAGGAACATCACCGCGAGCGGGAAGAGCAGCAGATTGAAGCCGAAAGCGTTGACGATGCCCAGCCCGTGGCCCTGCTGCGCCTTGACGATCTCGTTCAGGTTGAAACTGTCGGCGAACAGCACGACGCCGATCAGGATGAACCCGATCGACACTTCATAGCTGATCATCTGCGCCGACGCGCGCATCGCCGAAAAGAAGGGATATTTCGAGTTCGACGCCCAGCCCGACAGGATCACGCCGTACACACCGAGCGACGAGATCGCGAGGATGTAGAGCAGCCCGACGTTGATGTCGGCGAGCACCGCGCCCGAATTGAACGGGATCACCGCCCACGCCATCAGCGCGACGGTGAAGGTGATGATCGGCGCGATCAGGAACAGCCCGCGGTTCGCGCCGGTCGGGATGATCGTTTCCTGCAGGAACACTTTCAGCCCGTCGGCAAAGCTCTGCAGCAGGCCGAAGGGGCCGACGACGTTCGGACCGCGGCGCAGCGCGATCGCCGCCCAGATCTTGCGGTCGGCATAAATGATCATTGCCACCGCGAGCATCAGTGGCAACGCGATCAGCAGGATGCCCGCGACGGTTGCAACGCCCCATGCCCAGTTCGGGTCCATGCCCCAGGAGATGAAGGTCTCGGTCATTTCCGCGTTCCGTCCTGGTTGCGCCAGCCGTTATGCGGCCCGGGCTTCTCGGACTTGTTGCGCGGATTAAAGCCGCGCCACACCGCAAAGCTCATCCCGGCCAGCATGACGCTGGCGATCGCATGTACCGGGGTCATTCCGCGGCCTCCGCATATTCAACGCCATTGAGGATTTCCTCCGAGCAGCGCTGCATCGTCGGCGAGGCGCGGCAGATGGCGTTGGTGAGGTAGAAATCCTTGATCGGCGACGGGATCGCGCGCGCTTCGGGTTTGGCGGGCAGCTTGGGTGCTGACCAGCCGTAATCGGCGACGCCTTCGACGCCGAGCGCCGGAACCGCCGCAATCATCGCCGCGCGGCACGCATCGAAGCTGTCGAAGCCAAGCGAGACGCCCAGCGTATCGGCCAAAGCGCGGAAAATGCTCCAGTCTTCGCGCGCGTCACCCGGCGCGAACACCGCCTTTTCGCTGCGCTGGACGCGGCCCTCGGTGTTGACCGTGGTGAAATCCTTTTCGGGCCATGCCGCGGCGGGCAGGATGACGTCGGCGGCGTGGGCGCCCTTGTCGCCATGATGGCCGACATAGACCTTCAGCGTCTTGGCAAAGCCGGTGAAATCAACCTCGTCGGCGCCGAGGAAGAAGGCCAGCTTGGGCTTTGCCGCGACAATGTCCTTGATCCCGCCGGGCTGCGCATAGCCGAGCATCAGCCCGCCCATGCGGCTCGCCGCCATATGGACGACGCTGAAACCGTTCCAACCATCCTTTACGGCGCTCACCGACTTGGCGAGCGCCAGCGCCGCCCCATGGACGCCGGGCACCGCCAGCCCGCCACCGCCGACGATGATCAGCGGGCGTTCGGCGCCCTTGAGCGCGTCGAGCGCCGCGGCGGGGAGCTTGGCCACCAGCGACGCATCATCGCCGAGCCAACTGACCTTGTACGTCTGATCCTTCTCGGCGCCGATCGCGAAGACCTTCGCGCCCTTCTTCCACACCGCCTTGCGCAAGCGCGTGTTGATCAGCGGCGCTTCCCAGCGCAGGTTGGTGCCGACCAACAGGATCACGTCCGCATTCTCGGCCTCGGCGATGCCGGTGTTGAAATTGACTGCCGACAGGCTGGAAACGTCATAGTCGAGCCCGGTCTGGCGCCCTTCGAGCAAGGTCGAACCGAGCGCATTGACCAGCGCCTTGGCGGCGAACATTGTCTCGCAATCGGCCATGTCGCCCGCGATCGCGGCGACCGACTTGCCCGCCTTCACCGCCTTGATCGCATCAAACGCCTCAGCCCAGGTCGCTTCAACCAACTGGCCGTCGCGGCGCACATAGGGCCGGTCGAGACGGCGGCGCGTGAGGCCGTCGACATGGTGCCGCGTCTTGTCGCTCGCCCATTCCTCGTTCACATCGTCGTTGATCCGCGGCAGCACGCGCAGCACCTGGCGCCCGCGCGCGTCGATCCGCACATTGGTGCCGACCGCGTCCATCATGTCGATGCCCAGCGTCTTGGTCAGCTCCCACGGCCGCGCTTCGAACGCATAGGGTTTGCTGGTCAGCGCGCCGACCGGGCAGAGGTCGACGACATTGCCGCTGAGTTCGCTGGCGACCGCGCGTTCCAGATACGACGTGATCTGCATATTCTCGCCGCGCCCGATCGCGCCGATGTCTTCGACCCCGGCAACTTCCTCGGCAAAGCGGACGCAGCGCGTGCACTGGATGCAGCGGGTCATCACCGTCTTGACGATCGGGCCCATATATTTCTCGGTCACCGCGCGCTTGTTCTCGTCATAGCGCGTCGCGCCGCGGCCATAGGCGATGCTTTGGTCCTGCAAATCACACTCGCCGCCCTGATCGCAAATCGGGCAGTCGAGCGGGTGGTTGATGAGCAGAAACTCCATCACCCCTTCGCGCGCCTTTTTGACCATTGGGCTGTCGGTCTTGATGATCTGTCCCTCGGCAGTCGGCAGCGCGCACGACGCCTGTGGTTTCGGCGGTCCGGGCGCGACCTCGACGAGGCACATGCGGCAATTGCCAGCGATGCTCAGGCGTTCATGATAGCAGAAACGCGGAATTTCCTTCCCCGCCATCTCGCACGCCTGCAGAACGGTCGCGCCCTGCGGGACGTCGATTTCTACGCCATCTACGGTTACTTTAGGCATTAGTGATCTCCGCCAGCAGCTGGATCGCCGCCGACACTTTCGACGTTATCGGACCAGCTGCGGGACTTCGTATCGTCAATCTTGCGCCAGTTATTCTTCGCCGACGGCCGCGGCGTCCGCTTGCCCCACAGGGCGCGCACGCCGATCGCCAGCAAAACCACCAAGGTTATCAGCAACAAGCTCAACAAGCTATTGATCTCGGCTTCGTTCACTCCGCCGCCTCCAAAGCGCCGCCATTGTCGCGAATACGCCGCTCCAGTTCAGGCCGAAAATGCTTGATCAGCCCCTGAATCGGCCACGCCGCGGCGTCGCCGAGCGCGCAGATGGTGTGGCCTTCGACCTGCTTGGTGACGTCGAACAATGTGTCGATCTCGCTGATGTCGGCGTCGCCGGTGCGCAGGCGCTCCATGACGCGCCACATCCAGCCGGTGCCTTCGCGGCACGGCGTACATTGGCCGCAGCTTTCATGCTTGTAGAAGTAACTGATGCGGCTGATCGCCTGAACGACGTCGGTCGATTTATCCATCACGATCGCGGCGGCGGTGCCGAGGCCCGATCCGACCGCCTTCAACCCGTCGAAGTCCATCGGGCAGTCCATGATTTCGGCCGCGGGCACCAGCGGCACCGACGATCCGCCGGGGATGACCGCGAGCAGATTGTCCCAGCCGCCGCGGATGCCGCCGCAATGCTTGTCGATCAGCTCGCGGAACGGGATACTCATCTCTTCCTCGACAACACACGGCGTGTTGACGTGGCCACTGATCTGGAAAAGCTTGGTACCCTTGTTATTCTCGCGCCCAAAGGACGAGAACCACGGCGCGCCGCGGCGCAGGATCGTCGGGACGACCGCGATGCTTTCGACATTGTTGACCGTTGTCGGGCAGCCATAGAGGCCCGCGCCCGCCGGGAACGGCGGCTTCAGGCGCGGCTGGCCCTTTTTGCCTTCCAGGCTCTCGATCATCGCGGTTTCTTCGCCGCAGATATAGGCGCCAGCGCCGCGATGGACGAAGACGTCGAAATCATAGCCCGATTTCGCGGCATTCTTGCCGAGCAGCCCGGCGTCATACGCCTCCTGCACCGCCGCAAACAGCGTTTCGGCCTCGCGAATGAACTCGCCGCGGATATAGATGTACGCGGCGCGCGCGCGCATCGCGAAGCCCGCGATCAGCGCGCCTTCGATCAGTTTGTGCGGATCGTGGCGGATGATCTCGCGGTCCTTGCACGACCCGGGCTCGGATTCGTCGGCATTGATGACGAGGAAGCTCGGGCGGTCGGCGCGCGGCTCCTTCGGCATGAACGACCATTTCAGGCCGGTCGGGAAGCCTGCACCGCCGCGGCCGCGCAGGCCCGACGCCTTGATCTCTTCGATGATCGCGTCCTGGCCGCGCTTCATCAGATCCCTGGTGTTGTCCCAATCGCCGCGCATCTGCGCCGATTTCAGGTTCCACGGCTGGAAACCGTAGATGTTGGTGAAAATGCGGTCCTTGTCGTGGAGGCTCATGCCAAATCCTCCCCACTTGTGGGGAGGTGGCAGGCGCGTAGCGTCTGACGGAGGGGGCTCGCGCCCTCACGCAGCGTCGCGGCAGGCCGCAGCCCCTCTCCACCACGCTTCGCGCGGTCCCCCTCCCCGCGAGCGGGGAGGAATTTAAGGGCGGTCATCACCATTCGCTCCTGTAATCATGGTTGGCCTTGACCATTTCCTTCAGCGTCGTCGGGCCGCCGTCGGGCTCGCTGGTATGGCGGTTCGCAAGCTGCGTCCCCGCCTTCGGCGTCTCGCCCGCGGCGAGCGCGTCGAGAATCGCCGCCATGCGGTCGAAATCCAGGTCTTCGTAATTATCGTCGTTGATCTGGACCATCGGGGCGTTGGTGCAGGTGCCCATGCACTCGACCTCGGTCAGCGTGAACAGCCCGTCGGGGGTGGTCTTGCCCTTGGTCATGCCGCGATTCTTGCACGCCGCCATCACATCGTCCGACCCGCGCAGCAGGCACGGCGTCGTGCCGCACACCTGAACATGATAGCGGCCGACCGGCGCCAGATTATACATGGTGTAAAAGGATGCGACCTCATAGGCGCGCATAAACGGCATATCGAGCTGCGCGGCGACATATTCGATCACCGGCACGGGCAGCCAGCCCTGCGTCTGCGTCTCGGCACCGACCTGCCGCTGCGCAAGGTCCAGCAACGGCATCACCGCCGAGCGCTGGCGCCCTGCGGGATAGCGCGCGATGACCGCCTTAGACTTTTCGGCATTCTCCGCCGTCCAAGCAAAAGCGCCCCAGCGCGCGCGGGTTTCGGCCTCGTCGGGGATTTGGGGTGCGTCAGCCATTACGACTTGCTTCCTGACAACTCGTTGAATTCGGTCCCGCCCGTCTGTGCCATTTGCGAGTCATCGGGAGAACATTGCTGAAGGAGCATCAACCCAGCCAAAATGACGCTGGCAACGATTGGCCACTTGACCTGATCCTCAAAGCTACGCTTTTTGTTGATCGAGCGAGCGACAGCGTAGCCGATGACGACAACGATAACCGGCACCAATAACTCGCCCAGTTTCATCGAGAATTCGGTGCTGTCCATTACCGGTCACACTCTCCGAAAACGACGTCAATGGCGCCGATAATTGCAGTGGTGTCGGCGAGCATGTGGCCCTTCGACATCATGTCCATCGCCTGAAGGTGGCTGAACGCCGTCGGACGGATCTTGCAGCGGTACGGCTTGTTGCTGCCGTCGCTGACCAGATAGACGCCGAATTCGCCCTTCGGGCTTTCGGTCGCGACGTAAACCTCGCCGGCGGGGACGTGGAAGCCCTCGGTGTAGAGCTTGAAGTGATGGATCAGCGATTCCATCGACTGCTTCATCTCGCCGCGCTTCGGCGGGACGACCTTGCGGTCGAGGCTGGCGATCGGGCCGGTCGGCATGTCGCGCAGGCACTGTTTGATGATCTTCGCCGACTGATAGACTTCCTCGACGCGGACCATGAAGCGGTCGTAGCAGTCGCCGCGGGTGCCGACGGGAATGTCGAATTCCATCGCCGCATAGGCGTCATAGGGCTGCGACTTGCGCAAATCCCACGCAATGCCGCTGCCGCGGATCATCGGGCCCGAGAAGCCCCATGCCAGCGCGTCTTCCTTGCTCACCGTCGCGATGTCGACGTTGCGCTGTTTGAAGATGCGGTTGTCGATGACCAGGCTCATCGCGTCGCCGAACAATTCGGGCAGACGCTTTTCACACCATTCGCCGATGTCGACGAGCAGCTTTTCGGGAACGTCCTGATGGACGCCGCCCGGACGGAAGTACGCCGAGTGCATGCGCGCGCCCGAGGCGCGCTCGAAGAAGTTCAGGCAGTCCTCGCGCAGCTCGAACACCCACAGGTTCGGGGTCATCGCGCCGACGTCCATGACGTGGCTGCCGATGTTCAGCATATGGTTGCAGATACGCGTCAGCTCGGCGAACAGCACCCGCAGATATTGCGCGCGCGCCGGCACCTCGAGGTCGAGCAGCTTCTCGATGGCCAGCACGTATGAGTGCTCCATGCCGAGCGGCGAACAATAATCGAGCCGGTCGAAATAGGGCAAAGCCTGCAAATAGGTCTTATACTCGATCAGCTTTTCGGTGCCGCGGTGGAGCAGGCCGACGTGGGGATCGACGCGCTCGATGATCTCACCGTCAAGCTCCATCACCATACGCAGCACCCCGTGCGCCGCGGGGTGCTGCGGGCCGAAGTTGATGGTGTAGTTGGTGACCGCCTGATCGCCCGCGGTGTTCGCGGTGTCGACCGGATAGCCCGCGAACATGTCGCTGCCATGGTGCTTGACCTCAGGAGCATCGGTCATGCGTCGCCTCCTTTAGGCTTGCGCGGCGCGCGCGGCTTGGCCGGGGCCTTTTCGGCCGTCTTCGTCGCCGGACTCTTCGCCTTCGCCGCGGCCGTCGCCTTCGCGCCGTCGCGGCTGGTTTTCGATGCGGCCTTGTTGACCTTGGCCCCGGCACCCGTCTGCGCCGGGCTGTCGGTGGTCTTCGGGGTTGGCGGCGGCGCGGCCTTGGCCTTGGCGTCGTCCTGCTTGACCTCTTTGGCGGTCATCGGGGTCGGCGCACCCTTGCCCGGCGCCTCGCCCGTCCCCCCGGCCTTCTCATCGCCCGGCAGCACATAGTCGGCGCCTTCCCACGGCGAGAGGAAGTCGAAGTTGCGGAAATCCTGCGCCAGCTTCACCGGCTCGTACACGACGCGCTTGTCTTCTTCGCTGTAGCGCAGCTCGATATAGCCGGTCAGCGGGAAATCCTTGCGCTGCGGGTGCCCCTGGAACCCATAATCGGTCAGGATACGGCGGAGGTCAGGGTTGCCCGCGAACAGCACCCCATACATGTCGAACACTTCGCGTTCGAGCCAGCCGGCGTTCGGCCACACCGGGACGATCGTCGGCACCGGCGTCGCCTCGTCGGTCGACACCCGGACGCGCAGGCGGTGGTTCCGCGTCACGCTGAGCAGATGATAGACGACCTCGAACCGCTCGGCGCGGTCGGGGTAATCGACCCCGGCGATCTCCATCATCTGCTGATATTCGAGGTTATCGCGCAGCGCGATCATCACCCCGGCGATCGCATCGCGATCCACGGTGATGCTGTCTTCATCGGTAGCAAAATCATGCGCCAGCAGGTCGGTGCCAAGCAGTTTTTTCAGCTCAGCCGCGAGGGTTGCGCGCGGCGCGATCAGGGGAGCGGCGTGGGCCATCAGCGTTCGATCGTCCCGGTGCGGCGGATTTTCCGCTGCAACTGCATCACGCCATAAAGCAGCGCCTCGGCGGTCGGCGGACAGCCGGGGACATAGATGTCCACCGGCACGATGCGGTCACAGCCGCGCACCACCGAATAGCTGTAGTGATAATAGCCGCCGCCATTGGCGCAGCTGCCCATCGAAATGACATATTTCGGGTTCGACATCTGGTCGTAAACGCGGCGCAGCGCGGGCGCCATCTTGTTGCACAGCGTGCCGGCGACGATCATCACGTCCGACTGACGCGGGCTGGCGCGCGGCGCGACGCCGAACCGTTCCATGTCGTAGCGCGGCATGTTGACGTGGATCATTTCGACCGCGCAGCACGCGAGGCCAAAGGTCATCCACCACAGCGAGCCGGTGCGCGCCCAGTTGAACAGATCCTCGGTCGAGGTGACGAGAAAACCCTTGTCGCCGACCTCGCTGTTGAGATCGTCGAAATAGGACATGTCGGGGTTCGTCCCCGGAGCGTCAGGGCTTGCAACCGGCATCTGGCCGGGCGGCAGGATGATCGAGCTGCTCATTCCCAGTCCAACGCCCCTTTCTTCCATGCATAAACAAGGCCGATCGCGAGTTCGGCGAGGAATATCATCATCGTGGCCCAGCCCGCCCAGCCGATTTCTTCCAGGCTGACCGCCCAGGGAAACAGGAACGCCGCTTCGAGGTCAAAGATGATGAACAGGATCGCAACGAGATAGAAGCGCACGTCGAACTGGCTGCGCGCATCCTCGAACGCCGGGAAGCCGCATTCATATTCGGTCAGTTTCGCCGGGTCGGGCTGGTGCGCCCCGGTCAGCCGCGCCACGCCCATCGGCAGGAACACGAACGCCGAAGACAACCCGACCGCAATGACCAGGAATATCAGGATCGGCAGATATTGCGTCAGATCGACCATGGGAGCTCGCAGTCTTGTTTTGAGGTGTTTGACACCCGTTTATGCGGGCGCTTTAGGCCAGCGCGCCGCGCCTCGCAAGCACCGCGGGCATGATTTTCGTCGCCCAAGCGAGCAAAAGCACAAAGGGTGCTGGCGACGGCCCCTATCGCTGTGATACCCCGCGAAAAAAGGGGAGCAATGCTGCGCTTCTGGAGCGCAGTTTCGCCAGCGTTTCAAATAGGGGGAGTTTCATGAGATCATTTGCCACGCGTGCCGCCTTTGCTTTTGGCGCATCCACCCTGCTGCCAGCAGCGCCCGCCCACGCCGAACTGGTCAACGCCACCAATCCGGCGACGATCGAGGCGATCGTCGAGTCGCAAGGTTGGCCAGCGACGATCGTCGCCAAGCCCGGCGGCGACCCCTATATCGAAAGCAATCGCAACGACCTCAAATTCCTCGTCCTGTTCATGAACTGCACCGACGGCAAGAATTGCAAGACGCTGCAATATTATATGGGATTCAACGACGCCAAGGACGTATCACTCGAAAAGCTCAACCAGTGGAACAAGGACAAGCGCTTTGCGCGCGCCTATCGCGACAATGAAGGCGACCCGGTGCTGGAAATGGACGTCGACCTCGATTTCGCGGGCATCCCGCGCGAAAATGTCGGGGAGACCTTCAACACCTGGGCCACGCTGATGGACAGTTTTCGCGAGTTTATTTTCGAGAAGTAAGGCGTATCAGCCTCAAAGTTTTACGTCATTGCGAGCGAAGAGAAGCAATCCAGAGCGGCCTACGCTACTCTGGATTGCTTCGCTTCGGTCGCAATGACGAGATCATTTGACGCTTGCGCTGTCTGCGCCAAACGGTCTCAGGCGTTGCGCAGCGCGCCCGCGACGAGTTTCTGCAGCTTTGAATGCACCGCGGCGCTGCCCGCGATGAACTCGCTGCGCTCGATCGCGCGGTCGCCGCCGCGGAAATCGCTGACGAAGCCGCCGGCTTCGCGGACCAGCAACATGCCCGCGGCGACGTCCCAGACCTTGAGGTCGCTTTCCCAGAAGCCGTCATAGCGCCCCGCCGCGACCCAGGCGAGGTCGAGGCTGGCGGCGCCGAAACGGCGGATACCGGCAACTTCAGGCGCGACCGCACCAAAAATGCGGCTCCACTGCGCCATATTTCCATGGCCCATATAGGGAATACCGGTCGAAATCAGACATTCGTTGAGGTGGCGCCGCGACGCTACGCGCAGGCGCCGGTCGTGCAGCCACGCCCCGCGGCCGCGCTCGGCCCAATAGCTTTCGTCGGTGACCGGCTGATAGATCAGGCACGAGGTCACGTCGCCCCAGCCGCCGCCGATCTTGGGTTCCTGCACCGCGATCGAAATCGCGAAATGCGGGATGGCGTGGAGGAAGTTCGAGGTGCCGTCGAGCGGATCGATGATGAAGCGCGGCTTGCCCGGATCACCCTCGATCACCCCGCCCTCTTCGAGCACAAAGCCCCAGCCCGGACGGTCGCGGCCGAGTTCGTCATACAGCGTGCGTTCGGCGGCCTGGTCGGCCTTCGACACGAAATCGGCGGGGCCTTTCTGCGACACCTGCAGATGTTCGATCTCGCCGAAGTCGCGGCGCAGCTTGGTCCCCGCCTTGCGCGCGGCGCGTTCCATGACGGTGATGATGCCGGATAGGGCCATTGTTCTTCCTTCCAACACGTCGTCCCCGCGAAAGAGGGGACCGCTGTCGGCAATGTAAAACGCTAGCGGCCCCCGCCTTTGCGGGGGTGACGCTGCTCAATCAGTCGGCGCGGCGGACATATTCGCGGTCGTACACATGGACGACGATCTTGGTGCCGCTGGTGATGTGCGGCGGCACCATCACGCGCACGCCATTGTCGAGGATCGCGGGCTTGTACGACGATGACGCCGTCTGGCCCTTCACCACCGCGTCGGCCTCGACGATCATCGCTTCGATCGTTTCGGGCAGTTCGACCGAGATCGGGCGCTCTTCCCAAAGCTCGAGCACGACATCCATGCCGTCCTGCAGGAACTCATGCGCGTCGCCGACGACCTCTTTCGAGATATTGATCTGCTCGAAACTATCCTTGTCCATGAACACCAGATCATCGCCCTCGGCATAAAGGAACTGAAAATCCTTGGTGTCGAGGCGGATTTTCTCGACCGTGTCGGCGCTGCGGAACCGGTTGTTCAGCTTGCGGCCGTCGATCAGATTCTTGGCTTCGACCTGCATATAGGCGCCGCCCTTGCCCGGCTGAGTGTGCTGAATCTTGGTGACCTTCCAGATCCCCTTTTCAAATTCGATAATATTGCCGGGACGGATTTCAACGCCGGTGATTTTCATCGCGCACACTCACAGTTCAAGGATGGAAAGAGCCGCCGACATATTTGGATATGCCGGTCACAGGAGCGCGCCTTTAGCCGCGCCCGCGGCGAAGGGCAAGTCAGGGCGTTGCGACGACCATGCGCCGGGTGCGCCGATAACTGAGCCAGATGAGCCCGACGAACAGGATCAGCCCGACCCACGGCGCGTAGGGCGCATAGCCCTCGCCCACCACCGCTAGCGGCGCATCGCTGCCGCTGCCCGCGACAATGCCGGCGTAGACCACCCCGAACAGGCTTTCGCCGACGATCATCCCGGTCGCGGTCAGCACGCCCATGCGGTGGGCAAAACCGGCGTTCGGGCGCTTCGCCGCCCAGCGGTCGTAAAACCAGCCGCCGACGGCGCCGATCACCACCGGCAGGATCACCGCCATCGGCAAATAAATGCCGATGCCGATCGCAAGCGGCGGCAGGCGCAGCTTGCCCGCACGGCCGAGCAGCGCATCGACGATGATGAAACCGACCCCCGCGAGTCCGCCATAGCCGAGCATCGTCCAGTTGAGGTCGCCGCCGAGGACGCCCTGCGCCAACGACGAGATCAGCCCCGCCTGCGGCGCCGCGAGTGCTTCGGGGCCCGCGCCCGGGACGCCGACAAAGCCGACCGTCTCGTTCAGTACGTTGAGCACCGGCGGCACGATCAGCGAACCGAAGATGACCCCGATGATCAGCGCGACCTGCTGCTTCCACGGCGTCGCGCCGACGAGCTGGCCGGTCTTCAAATCCTGCAAATTATCGTTGGAGATTGTCGCGATGCCAAACACCAGCCCGGTGACGATCAGCGCATAGGCGACCATCGCGTCGATTTCGGCCTCTCCCCCGCCGCGGCCGAGCAGGCCGAGCAGCAAAAGCGACGAGGCGATGATCGCGAGGATGCCGATCCCCGACACCGGCGAGTTCGACGCGCCGATCAGGCCGGCCATATAGCCGGTCACCGACGCGATCATCAGCCCGACGACGATGATGAACAGGATCGCGCCCGCGACGAGGATCATCGACGATCCCGCGAGCGGCCCGCCCGCGAGCACTGACCAGAGCAGCCAGCCGATCGGTGCCATCAGCGCCAGCGAGCCGCCGAACACCCAGTTGATCGACATATCCTGTTCTTCGACCGCCATCGTGGCGCCGCCTTGCCGTGCGCGGCTGGCCGCCATCGCCGAACGGATGCCGCCAAGGACGGGTCCTGCAATCTTGACCAGGGTCCAGATTGCCGCGACCGCGATCACCCCGGCGCCAAAAAAGCGCACATCGGCGCGGAACACGGTGTTGGCCAGCGTCTCGGCATCGCCGACACCGCCCCCCAATCCGCCCTGCGTCAGGATCGGCAGCAACACCCACCAGCCGGTGATCAGGCCGACAAGCTGCGCCATGCCGACCGACAGCCCGACCAGATGGCCGACCCCGAACAGGGCAAAACCCAGGCCGCCCGCAATGCCGGTCGCGCCGGTGCCGACGCTGAACCAGCGCGCAACTTCGGCGCCCACCAGCTTCATCTGGGTCAGCAGCGTAAAAGCGGCCGCGACAATCGAGTTCCACAGCAGCGCCGATAGTCCCGCCTTGTTTTCCTCAGCCCCCTCGGCGCTCGCCGCGCCGACCTGCAACACTTCGGCGGCGGCGCGGCCTTCGGGATAGGGCAGGTCCGAATCGACGACGAGCGCGCGGCGCAGCGGCACGGAGAACAGCACGCCCAATATCCCGCCGAGCATGGTGATCGCCGTGGTCTCCAGCATCGGGAAACCCTGCCAATGACCGACCATGACCAGCCCCGGCAGCACGAAGATGATCGCCGCCAGCGTACCCGCGGCGCTCGCGATGGTCTGGACGATGTTGTTTTCCAGGATCGTCGATCCGGCCATATAGCGCAGCAGCGCCATCGAAATCACCGCGGCGGGGATCGACGTGGCAAAGGTCAGCCCGACCTTCAGCCCCAGATAGACGTTCGCGGCGGTGAACATCAGCGTCAGGACGCCGCCCAGGATAATCGCGCGGATCGTCAGTTCGCGGCCGCGCGTGGCCGCGGTGGTGATTTCGGTCATAAACTTCTCCCCGTCCGCTGTGTTGCGACACACCGCCGCCGTGGCAAGTCAAAATTTGGGCTAGGCAAAACACGACGAACCGAGGCCGATTTGACGCATCGATCCAATATGCGCGCCGCCGCCGCTGTCATATCGGCGGCATGATGCACATCGATCATTCCGAACCGACACCTCGGCCTCGCCGGGGCAGCGAGCGCCCCGTACCGCGCGCTGCCCCGTGCGCCGGCTTGTTCGGGTGGCGCCGGGATGACGCCCGGCCCGGCGTGGCGGGTGAGCCGCCGAAAACGCCAGGGCGTGACTATCCCGCCGGCTGATCTTTCAACAGCGCGCTGAATGCCTGGACGGCCGCTGCCGGGCCGTCCGCATGCGCCCACACCGCGCCCGAAACCGCCAGAAAATCGGCCCCCGCGTCAACCAAGACGCGCGCATTGTCGGTCGTGATCCCACCGATCGCGACGCAGGGCAGTTCGAACATGCCCTGCCACCATTCCAGAATTTCGGGTTCGGCCTGATGTTCGACCATCTTGGTCGTCGTGGGATAAAAAGCGCCGAACGCCACATAATCGGCCCCCGCCTCGCCCGCTTCCATCGCCATATGGCGGCTGGCGTGACAGGTGACGCCGATCTGGGCATTGGCGCCAAGCTCGCGGCGGGCTTCGCGCGGATCGCCATCGTCCTGCCCCAGATGCACCCCGTCGGCGTCCAGCCGCTTCGCCAGTGCAACATCATCATTGACGATGAACGCCACATCACGCGCGGCGCAGATTGCCTGCAGGGGTTCGGCCAGCCGCGCCGCCTCATGCTGCTCCAGCCCCTTGACGCGAAACTGGAACGCCGCGACCGGGCCGGCGTCGAGCGCCGCGGTCAATCGGTCGGGAAAATCGCCGTCAACGTCGAGCGGCGAGATCAGGTAAAGCTGGCAGGGGGTGCGGGTCATGGCGGGTTCATAGCGACGCGTTCATCAACCCGCAAATGCAGAACCGCCCTCGCCTCGCCGCCCCCATCCTGTTCGCCGCCCTCGCTTTGTCGGCGTGCGCCACGACGCGCGGCCAGACGCCGCTGCCCGACGCCAGCAATGTCGCGCTCGGCCAACGGGCCTATGCCGATGGGCCGATCATCCAGCCGGTCGCAGTGCTGGAGGACAGCCGCTGTCCTATGAACGCCCGCTGCGTGTGGGCGGGCCGGGTGCGCGTGCAGATGCTGTGGATTCGCGGCAACGGCGACAAGCAGCCGTTCGCGGTGACATTGGGCGAATCGACCCCGCTCGCCGATGGCAGCATCACGCTGGAATCGGTGCGGCCGGACAAGATGACCAATGTGACGCTGAAGCCGGAAGATTACCAGTTCAGCTTCCGCTTCGACGGCGGCATCTGATTCAAATACTGTAGCCGTGAGCCTGTCGAAGGGCGCCTCACTGAAAAGTGCCCTTCGACAGGCTCTGGGCTACGGTCATCATTTGACCCGCGCCAGCACAAATCCGTCCCATTTCTTCGCGCCGACCGTTTGCACCGCGGTCGCGTCGAGCCGCGGTTCGGCCGCGAGCATGTCGAACAGCGCGCGGGTGCCGATGATCTTCTCATCGTCGCTGGCGATCTCCAGCACCCCGCCTTCGCGGACGACATTGTCGACCACGATCGTCGTCCCGGGGCGCCCGAGCCGGATCGCCTCGTGCACATAGTGCGCGTTATTCTGTTTATCGGCGTCGATGAAAACGAAGTCGAACGGCGGTTCGTCGGTCATCGCGGCCAAGCTGTCGGTCGCCAGTCCAATGCGAATATCGACCTGCCCGGCCACCCCGGCGCGCTCCAGGTTCGCCCGCGCAACGTCGGCGTGATGCGCTTCGAGCTCCATCGTCACCATTTCGCCATCATCAGGCAACGCACGCGCCAGCCAGATCGTCGAATAGCCCCCGAGCGTTCCGATCTCGAGGATGCGTTTCGCCCCCGCGATCTGCGCCAGCAGGAACAGCATCTTGCCCTGCGCCGCCGACACGTCGATCGGCGGCAGGCCTTGGTCGGCATTGTTCGCGAGGGTGGCGGCAAGCGCGTCATCGTCGCCAAGCAGTTTGGCGGCGATATAATTGTCGACGGCTTGCCACCGCTCTCCCATCACATCAGGCTACTGAGGCCGCGTGAATCTCGTGAATCGCGCCCCCGAGCGATTTGTCGAACTCGTCGTCGCTCATCTGGTGGCGGAGGTCTTCAAGCAACGCGCGGCTGAAGCTCGCGATGATGCCCGGGTTCTTCGCCAGCTCGGCGCACGCCTCGGGCCGCGCAAAGCCGCCCGACAGCGCGACGACGCGCAGCACTTTCGGGTGATCGACCAGCGGCTGGAACAGCCCCGCCTCGGTCGGCAGCGACAGCTTCAACATCACCGGCGCGCCGTCCCATGCGTTCAGCGCCGCCAGCGTTTCGTTCAGCAGCAAGCGGTCGGCGGCGTCGCGCTCGGCGCTCTTGATGTTCACTTCGGGTTCGATGATCGGCACCAGCCCATGCGCCGCGATGCGCTTGGCTTCGGCGAACTGCTGTTCGACGATCGCCTTGACCCCCGCCGGGTTAGCGAGGTTGACGACGCTGCGCATCTTGGTGCCGAACACGCCCTTGGCGACCGCGCGCTGGCACAGGGCATCGAGGTCGGGGTTCGGCTTCATCAACTGAACACCGTCAACTTCGTCCTCAAGCCCCTTGTCGACCTTCAGGAACGGTACCACGCCGCGTTCCCAGAGCAGCGCCGGGACCGGCTTGCCATCCGCGTCACCGTCCATCGTCCGCTCGAACAGGATCGCGCCGATCACCTTCTCGCCGTTGAAACACGGCGCGGTGACGATGCGGCTGCGCATCGCGTGGATCAGGCCGAACATCTCTTCGTCATTGGAAAAGGCATCGGCTTCGATGCCATAGCCCTTGAGCGCCTTGGGCGTCGAACCGCCGCTCTGGTCGAGCGCGGCGATAAAGCCCTGCCCCGATTTGATCTGCTCCAGCATGGCGGCGTTGGCGGTCGTCATAGGATCTCCGATGGTTTGCATACGTATGTGGCGGCGCGCATAGCGACCCCGCGGGCGGGATGCAAATGCGCTGGAAAAACTCAGGCTTTAAGCGCGTCCACCCCGGGCAGCGGCTTGCCTTCCATCCATTCGAGGAAGGCACCGCCGGCGGTCGAAACGAAGGTGAAGTCCTTGGCCACCCCGGCGTGATTGAGCGCGGCGACGGTATCGCCGCCCCCGGCGACCGAGATCAGCGATCCTTCGCGGGTCAGCGCCGCGGCGGTTTTGGCCAAGGCGACGGTCGCGGTATCGAACGGCGGCGTCTCGAACGCGCCGAGCGGGCCGTTCCACACCAAAGTGCGGCAATTCTTGAGCACATCTGCCAAGGCTTCGGTCGCCGCCGGGCCGACATCGAGGATCATCTCGTCGGCGGCGACCTCGTGGACATTGACGGTGCGCGTCGGCGGATTGGGCGCGAACTGCTTTGCCACCACGACGTCATAGGGCAGGTGGATCGTGCAGCCCGCGGCGTCGGCGGCATCAAAGATCGCGTTGGCGGTGTCGACCAGCTCATGCTCGCACAGCGACTTGCCGACATCGACCCCGCGTGCCGCGAGGAAGGTGTTCGCCATGCCGCCGCCGATGATCAGATGATCGACCTTGCTCACCAAATGGCGCAGCACGTCGATCTTGCTCGACACCTTGGCGCCGCCGACCACCGCCGCGACCGGATGTGCCGGGTTGCCGAGCGCGGCGTCGAGCGCCTTGAGCTCGGCTTCCATCGCGCGGCCGGCATAGGCCGGCAGGCGTCGGGCGATGCCTTCGGTCGATCCATGCGCGCGGTGCGCCGCCGAAAAGGCGTCGTTGACATAAAGGTCGCCGATCTCGGCCAGCGCGTCGGCAAAGGCCGGATCGTTTGTTTCCTCGCCGGGATAGAAGCGGGTATTTTCCAGCACCGCGACATCGCCCGCAGCGAGCACCGCGATCCCCGCCTTGGCGCCCTCGCCGACCGCTTCGGGGATGTACATCACCGAATGGCCCAGCACATCCTCTACCCCGCCCATCACCAGGCTGAGCGACTGGGTCGGGTTCTTGGCACCCTTGGGCCGCCCGAAATGCGCCAGCAGCAAGACGATCGCGCCCTTGTCCGCCAGCTCGCGGATCGTCGGCATCGCCGCCTCGATCCGCGTCCGGTCGCCGACCGCGCCATCGTTCATCGGGACGTTCAGATCGACGCGCACGAGCACGCGCTTGCCAGTGACGTCACCAATGTCGTCGAGGGTCTTGAACGCGGTCATCGACGTTTCCTTTGGGCTTTAGAGGAATTTGGCGATCACGCCCGCGGTGTCGATCATGCGGTTCGAGAAGCCCCATTCATTGTCATACCAGCTCAGCACACGCACCAGCTTGCCGTCGATCACTGCAGTTTCCAGGCTGTCGATGGTCGAGCTGGCCGCATCATGGTTGAAGTCGATCGAAACCAGCGGCTCGTCGGTATAGGCGAGGACGCCCTTCAGCGGGCCTTCGGCCGCCGCCTTCAGGACCGCGTTGACTTCTTCCCTAGTGGTTTCGCGCAGCGGCGTGAAGGTCAGATCGACGACCGACACATTGGGGGTCGGAACGCGGATGGACGACCCGTCGAGCTTGCCCTTGAGTTCGGGCAGAACCAGGCCAACGGCAACCGCCGCGCCGGTCGACGTCGGGATCATCGACATCGCGGCGGCGCGGGCGCGGCGCGGATCGTCGTGAATCTGGTCGAGGATTTTCTGGTCGTTGGTATAGGCGTGGATCGTCGTCATCAGACCGCGCTCGATCCCGATCGCTTCATGCAGCACCTTGGCAAAGGGTGCGAGGCAGTTGGTGGTGCACGATGCGTTCGAGATGATCAGGTGATCGGCGGTGATCTTGTCATCGTTGACGCCGAACACGACGGTCAGGTCGACTTCCTTGGCCGGGGCCGAGATCAGCACGCGCTTGGCGCCGGCATCGAGATGCTTCTGGCCGCCGGCCTTGTTGGTGAAAAAGCCGGTGCATTCCATCACGATATCGATGCCGTTGGCGGCATGCGGCAACGCGGCCGGGTCACGTTCGGCGGTCACCTGAATGCGCTTGCCGTTGACGATCAGGTCATTGCCATCGACCTCGACGCTGCCGTTGAAGGCGCCGTGAACCGAGTCATTGCGGAAAAGACGCGCATTCGCCTTGGCATCGCCCAGGTCGTTGATCGACACCAGCTCGAGGTCGTGGTCCGTCCGCTCCAATATGGCGCGCGCCACATTGCGGCCAATGCGTCCAAAACCGTTGATTGCGACTTTCACTGCCATGTCGAAATAACCTTTCTGCGTAGAGGCCGTCGGTCCTTATGCGCCGAGCCGTGCCAGGATCTGGGGGATGATAGCATCGACCGTCAGGCCGAAATGCTTGAATAGGTCTTCGATCGGCGCGGAGGCGCCAAAACTGTCGATGCCGAAGCGCAGACCGTCGCGGCCGGTATAGCGTTCCCAGCCAAAGGTCGTGCCGGCCTCGATCGATACCGTCAGGACATCGCCCGGCAGGATATCGGCCTGATAGGCTGCGCTCTGTTCATCGAACAGCTCGGTCGACACCATCGACACGACGTCGGCACCGTGGCCCGCGGCCTCCAGCTTGTCCGCGATGTCGATCGCCAAAGACACTTCGGACCCGGTGGCGACCAACACCACCTTGCGTGCCGCCGAGGCAGCGCGAAGGCGATAACCGCCTTTCAGACAGAGATTTTCCGTGACGTCATGACGCAGCGGCGGGAGGTTCTGGCGAGTCAGCGCGAGCAGCGACGGCCGGCTTTCCTGCGCCAGCGCCAGCGCCCAGCATTCAGCGGTTTCGACCGCATCGGCGGGGCGAAGAACGAGCAGGTTCGGCATCGCGCGCAGCGATTGCAGATGCTCGATCGGCTGGTGCGTCGGACCATCCTCGCCCAGCCCGATGCTGTCGTGGGTCATCACATAGACGACGCGTTGCTGCTGCAACGCTGACAGACGGATCGCGGCGCGGCAATAATCGGCGAACACCAGAAAGGTGCCGCCATAGGGGACAACGCCGCCGTGCAACGCCATGCCGTTCATCGCCGCCGCCATGCCGAATTCGCGGATGCCATAATAGATATAGCGACCAGAATAATCGTCTTTGGTCAGTGGCTTGGTCGATGATGTTTTGGTGTTGTTTGAACCGGTCAGATCGGCGCTGCCGCCAACGAGCGCCGCAATATCAGCGGTCAGCGCGCCGAGCGTGTTCTCCGACGCCTTGCGCGTCGCGACCTTTGGCGGCTCGGCGACGAGGCCGTCGAGATAGGCCTTGAACGCATTGCCTGGAACGACCTTGCCGCTTAAGCGATCCGAAAATTCCTTTTTCTTGCCGTTGTTTGCAAGCCGATCATTCCATTCGGCATGAAGCGCGGCGCCGCGGGCGCCGAAACCGGCCCATGCATCGGCCACATCGGCCGGAATGACGAACGGCTCAGCCGTCCAGCCAAGCTCCGTGCGCGCCGCCGCGATCTCGTCGCCGCCGAGCGGGGCGCCATGCGTCGCCGATGTGCCCTGCTTGTTCGGTGCCCCGAACCCGATGATCGTCCGGCACGCGATCAGCGACGGGCGCGGATCGGCGAGCGCGGCGTCGAGCGCGCGGCGAATGTCGGCGGGATCATGCCCGTCGCAGCTTTCGACATGCCAGCCGGTCGCCGCATAGCGCGCCGCAATGTCCTCGCTCGTCGACAGGTCGGTCGACCCGTCGATGGTGATCTTGTTATCGTCCCACAGCACGGTCATGCGGCCGAGCTGCAAATGCCCCGCCAGACCAATGGCTTCGTGGTTGATGCCTTCCATCAGACAGCCGTCGCCAGCCACCACCCACGTGCGGTGATCGACAAGAGCGTCGCCGTACAGCGCATTCAGATGCCGTTCGGCAATCGCCATGCCGACCGCGGTCGCCAGCCCCTGCCCCAGCGGCCCGGTCGTCGTTTCGACGCCTTCCAGCTCGAAATTCTCGGGATGCCCGGCGCACGGGCTGTGCAGCTGGCGGAAATTGCGGATGTCGTCCAATGTCGGCCGCGCATAGCCGGCAAGGTGCAGCGTCGCATAAGCGAGCATCGAGCCATGGCCCGCCGACAGCACGAATCGATCGCGATCGGCCCATTTCGGATCGGCCGGATCGAATTTCAGATAGTCCGAATAAAGCACCGTGGCGACGTCGGCCATGCCCATCGGCATCCCCGGATGGCCGCTGTTTGCGGCCTGGACGGCATCCATCGCAAGCGCGCGGATAGCATTGGCGAGCTGACGTTCGGGCAGTGTCATTGGTCCCCCGGAAATGGCTGGGCAGGCGCCGGACGCTACGTCCCGACTGGATGCGCACAGCCCTTTGCGGCGGCGGGGTCAGGAGTCAACCGCTGCGAAGGGAAAATCGGCGCATTTTGGACCGACAGGGCAATTGCCCCCCCTCTCCCGCACTGCTAACCATCGCGCATGGAACTCGACCTCGACGAATCCAGCCTGGCCATCGGCCGTATCGAACGCGCGCTCAGCCGCATCGAAAAGGCGCTGGCCGCCCAGCCAAATCGGCCTCCATCCGCGATTGCCGCCCTCGCAGCCGACCAATCGGCGCTGAAGGCCGAGGTCGCGGCGGTGATCGGCGAACTCGACCGACTGATTACGGAGGCGGATCGTGGCTGATGTGAAACTGATGATCGCCGGACGGCCCTATGACGTCCACTGCGCCGACGGCGAAGAGGCGCAGCTGCTCCAGCTCGCCGCCGTCGTCGATGAAAAAGCGCGCGAAATCAATGGGGGGACCGAGGTTCGCCAGCTGCTGTTCGCGGCATTGATGCTCGCCGACGATGTCCAGGAAGCCAGGGGCAAGGTCGATAAGGCAGAACCGCAGTCCGATTCGCTGCGCGCCGCCGTGGCGCTCGCCGAAAGCCGCGAGGCCGCGACGCGCGACGAACTGCGCGCCGCGGTGGCGCGCGAACAGGCGGCGCTGAAGGAGCTTGAGGCGGCGCGATCAGCCCCCGCCGCCCCGCCGCCCGCGACGCCGGCCAATGACCGCGCACTGCTCCAAATCGCCGACCGGATCGAGGCGCTGGCGACGGAAGTCGAGCAAATACCTTGAGCGCGCGCCCCCGCGCCCCTACATAAGAGACGGCGGGTACTGCCCGGCACGAGCTTTTGCGAAAATCCCTGAGGCGATACATCATCCTAGGGAGCTGTCCCTGCCCGGACCCTGGTCCGACGTACATGGTTCCCACCTGACGTTACTGGCGTCAGAGGACTTTCCAGCAAACGACCTCGGCGGTCCCGCCAACCGACCCCAGCGCCCGGGTCTAAACCCTCACAGGAGGCGATGACTCCCTTGTCCGCCGATCTGGTCCAGCAAAAGCAGCATTTGCGCGAGAAGCTGCGCTTTCGTCGCAAGCATTTCGCCGCCAATCTCGACCCGATGGCGCAGCTGGCGGCGTTTCGCGCGCTGCCCGCGCCGCTCACCGAGCTTTTGGCCGAGCATGCCGTTATCGGCGCTTATGCCGCGTGGGGCGACGAACCCGACATATTGCCCATGTTCGCCGACGTCGCTGCCGCAGGTGCGCTCGCTCTGCCCCACCACACCGCGCGCATCGACAGGATGGGCTTTCGGCGCTGGCGTACCGGCGAGCCGCTGGCAAGGGGACCATGGAGCACGCAGCAGCCCACGGATGATGCACCGATAGCGAGCCCCAACCTCATCTTTTGCCCGCTCGTCGGATTCGACCGCCAAGGCGGCCGGATCGGCCAGGGCGGCGGCCATTATGACCGTTATTTCGCCGCCCATCCCACGGTCCTGCGGATCGGGGTCGGCTGGTCGGTGCAGGAAATCGACGCCACCCCGCGCGAATCGACCGACATGGCGCTCGACGCCATCCTGACCGAACAAGAATTCATTCTGTGTGGAGATCGTTTGTGAGCGCAGACCGCCAAGACCCTGCCCAGGGCAATCCCCAGCCGAGCTGGCGCAAGCCGGCGGGCATGTTGCTGATCCTGCTGCTCATCGCCGGCTGGACCGCGATCATCGTCAGCCTGTCGCCGTGGGTCGGCGCGTGGCCGGTGCTGGTGCAGGCGGTGTTTTACCTGATCGCGGGGATCGTGTGGATCCTGCCGCTGAAGCCGCTGCTGCGCTGGATGGAATTGGGGACTTGGCGCCGCTAACGAGCGGCGCCAAGTCCCCAATTTCCGATATTGGATGATCCCAAGCTGCGGTGGCCATTCCGTCCGAAAATGGAAGGAATGGCGCGAGTGACGGGGCTCGAACCCGCGACCTCCGGCGTGACAGGCCGGCACTCTAACCAACTGAGCTACACCCGCGTGTGCTTGGGAGCAGCGCCAATATGCGGCGCGCTTCGGCCTGTCAACCGTCGCTTTCTTCGTGGGTGCGATTTAATCGGTCGCGTACCTCGTCGGTGGTAGTGAGCGTGCCATGCTCGAACAGGAAACCGGCCAGATCGGGGGTTCCGGTCGATGCCAGCACCGTCTGCAGGATCAGCAGCAACGGCACTGCCAGCAACGCCCCCGGCGTTCCCCATATCCATCCCCAGAAGCTCAGCGAGACCAATATGAGCAGCGGATTGATCGTCAGCCGCTTGCCGAGCACCAGCGGGGTGATCAGATTCGCCTCGACCAGATGGACGCCGATAAAGATCACCGCGGGCAACAGCGCGAGCCCGACCGCGTCAAAGGTCATCAACCCACCCAGCCCCAGCAACGCCGCGGCGACGATCGGCCCCAGATAGGGCACGAAATTGCAGATGCTGACGATCCCGCCCCACATGAAGGGTGACGGCATCCCCAGCGCCCACAGGAGCAGGCTGACGGTAAGCCCCAGGATCGCGTTGATCATCGTGATCGTCGCCAGATAGTCGGCGGTCGCATCGACGACATTCTGGATCACTCGCGCCGTCTGCATCGCCCCGTCAAAGCTGCCGCGGCGCCGGATCGTGCCTTTGCGTAGGCGCGTCCAGCCGGCGAGGAAGAAAAAGATGACCAGCACCGCAAAGAACAGCTGGATCGCAGCGGCCGGCGCCGAGGTGATGAAATAATCGACGACCGACGTCGGCGCGGTCGCCGCCACCGCCTGCGCCGTCGCCTCGCTGCCGCTGGCGACCGACATCAGCGTCCGGTCGACAAAGGCTTGCAGCGTCGAGTAAAAATCGATCAGCGGCGCCAGATTGCTCTGGATCCGCGGAATCGAATCGGGAAGCCGCGCGAACCAGTCGGTCGCCGGCACGACGATGATCGCCAGCGCGGCGTTGATCAGCATCACGAACATCGTCAGCGCCAGAAACGACGCCAGCCCCGACGGCACGCCGCGCCGCTCCAGCCATTCGAGCAGTGGCACCAGCGCGATCGCAATCACGATCGCGGCGGTCAGCGGCAGAAAGAATTCGGCACCCGCTTGCAAAGCAAAGGGCAACCCCAGGCAAAAGCTGGCGCCAAAGATCAATGTCAGCGCCGCGAGCAGCCGATCGCGGCGAAAATCGTCGATCTCGATCTGATGCAGCGGATTGGCACGCGGGCGTGCGTCTCTGCTCCCCCGATCGTCCGCCACCCCATCTCTCCTCACGTTAACCCCCTCGTCTTACGCGGGCTTTGCATCTTGCGCCAGTCGCCCCGTTTGCGGCGAACCGTGGGCCTGTTCTGTCCCCGTCTGGGTCAAAACCGCTCTTTCGTACTGCTTTTTAACCAGAAATTACCCTTTTTCATCGATTGAGGTCTCCAAGGACCAACCTGTTCGGAGTCAAAGTGATGATGAAAGCGCCTGTGGGGGGCGCGAAGCATCAGCTTCTACCCTCTTGTTCACTTCTCGCCCTGCTGGCGGCGTTCGCGCTGCCGACGCAGGTTCAGGCGCAGGTCGCCACCCCGCCGCTGACGCGGGCCGGGACGACCATCAGCAACACCGCGAGCGCCACTTTTGATACCGGCGGCGGCTCGACCACGATCAATTCGAACCGGGTTGATCTGCTCGTCGACGAACTGCTCGATGTCACCGTCGATTCGAGCAATCCCGCCGATGTGCCGACCACGCCGGGCGCGACCGGACAGGTGCTGACCTTTTCGGTGACCAACACCGGCAATGGCGTCGAAAATTTCGTGCTGAGCACGATCGCCAACGCGGGCGGCGACAATTATGACCCCGTCGTCACCCAGATCTATATCGACAATGGCGACGGCGTGTTCGACCCCGGCACCGACACGCTCTATACCCCGGGCGCCAACGATCCGCAGCTCGATCCCGACGAAAGCGTCACCATATTTGTCGTCGCGACGACGCCGGGCGGCGTCGTCGATGGCAATCGCGGCATCGTCAGCCTCGTCGCGGCCGCAGTAACCGGCACCGGCGCGCCGGGAACCAGCTTTGCCGGCCAGGGCGAAGGCGGCGGCGATGCCGTCGTCGGCTCGACCGGTGCCGATGGCGCCGACGCCGGTGCGTTCATCGTCTCGGCGGCCACCGTCACCCTCGTTAAATCGGCGGTGGTGACCAATCCACTCGGCACCGCCGATCCCATTCCGGGCGCGACGATCACTTACACGATCGTTGCCACCGTCGCCGGCAGCGGCTCGGTCAGCGGTCTCGCGATCACCGATAACATCCCGGCGGACACCAGCTATGTCACGGGTTCGATCACGCTGGGCGGCGTCGCGCAGTCCGACGCGGTCGATGCCGACGCGGGCGATTACAACGGCACGCGGATCAACGTCGCGCTCGGCACGGTTGCCGGCGGCCAGACCCGCACCGTCACCTTCCGAACCACGATCGATTGATGGAGATGCCCATGCGCACCGTCCTTTTCCTGTTTCTCGCGGCGCTGTTGCCGGGTCAGGCGCTCGCCGCCAACCAGGTCGCGCTCGCCAATGACGTGTTCGTCGAGCGCGTGACCACCGACGCTCAGGGCAAGCAGCGGATATTGCTCGAAGAACCCAAGATCGTCGTTCCCGGCGACCGGCTCGTCTTCGTGCTCAATTATCGCAACGCCGGGGCGCAGCCCGCCGACAAGTTCGTCATCACCAACCCCCTGCCCGCGGCGGTGCGCTTTGCCGATGCCGGCGACACAAGGCCGCTCGTCTCGATCGATGGCGGCCGCGGCTGGGGGCAATTGGATCAACTGACGGTGGCGCTGAACGACGGCACCCGCCGCGCGGCGCAGCCGGACGATGTGACCCACATCCGCTGGGCCTTTCAAAAGCCGATCCCGGTCGGCGGCAGCGGCAAGCTGATGTTTCGAGGAGTAGTAAAATAACATAATAAATACAGCCGCTTAATGATTGCCAGCGGTGGGGAAACGGCAATCGACCAAAGCCAAGGAGCTCAGCTATGACCAGCAAGCTGAACACCGTGGGCATCATCGGTCTGGCGGCGATCACAAGTCTCGCCGCCACGCCGGCACTTGCTGCCGGAACGACCGCGGGTACCACGATCACGAATACCGCCACCGTCGACTATCAGGTCGGTGGCGTTGCACAGGGACAGCAGTCGGCGTCGAACAATTTCACCGTCGACCGCAAGATCAACCTGCTCGTCGAAGAAGTCGGCAATGTGACGACCAATGTCGTGCCGGGCCAGGCGAATGCCGTCACGACGTTCCAGCTGACCAACAGCTCGAACGAAGTGCTCGACTTCGCACTGGTCGCGTCGCAGATCGTCGGCGGCACGGCTTCGCACGGCGGGACCGACACCTTCGATGCCACCAACGTGCGGATTTACCGCGATAATACGGTCACCGGTACGGTCGGCAGCTGGGATGCGGGTGACACCCTGCTCACCGGTTTTGTCGACGAACTTGTCGTCGATACCGCGATCCGGCTGTTTGTCGTCGCCGATATCCCGACCGGGCTCGCCAACAACGCGGTCGCCGGTGTCACGCTGCGTGCCACCGCGCGCGAAGGCGGCACAGCAGCCAGCCAGGGTGCAGCGATCACCGAAACCACGGGTGCAAACACGGCGGGCAAGGACACCGTCTTTGCCGATATCGCGGGTGTCACCGGCGATGCGGCGCGCGATGCGTCGCACAGCGACAACGACGACTATACCGTGCAGACGGCGACGCTGGCGGTCTCAAAGACCAGCCGCGTCATCTCGGATCCGTTCAACAATACGACGAATCCGAAGCTGATCCCGGGTGCGGTGGTCGAATACTGCATCTCGGTCGCAAATAGCGGCAGCGCCGATGCAACGTCGGTGGTGATCAACGATCCGGTTCCGGGCGAGTTGACGTTCAATGCCGGCACGATCCTGCTGAACGGCACGGTGACCGGGGTAACCTGCAACGCCGATGGCGCGGCGGGTGGCAGCTATGCCGCACCAAACGTGTCGGGGACCATCGCCACGATCGCGGCGGGCGCCACGCGCACGCTCGTCTTCCGCGCGACGGTCAACTGATCGGGATACCGATGGAGCAGCGGGTGTGGCCCAAAAACCGCCTCCCGCTGCTCCGTTCGGGGCTATTATGGCGCTCGGAACCAAATATTTCGGCCTTGTGACCGCCCTCGTCGCGGCAGCGTTGCTGCCTGCGGCATCCCCGGCGCACGCTCAGGTGATTACGAACACGGCTTCGGCGCAGTGGACGCATGACGGGCAGCCCGGTCGGGCGCTGTCGAACCGCGTCGACGTCACCGTGGCGCCGCGCCCGCCCGAACGACCGACAATTACCACGTACCGACTGACCAATGGCGGCGGCAATAAATCGGCCCCGCTGGCGCCGACCCAGTGCAGCCGGGGCAGCGGCCCGATCGCCAGCAGCTTCAGCAGCGCCAGCAGCAGCAGCGCGAGCAGCGCCAGTGCAGGCAGCACCAGCAGCACAATCCCGCTCAGCGGCGTCTATGAGGGCATTTCGACCGCCCCTGCGTCGCTCCAAAGCACCGACAATTTCCGCGCCGGCGAAGTGCTCGTCGTTGGGGTCACGCTCGCATCGGCCAATGTCGATCCGCAGCGGCGCGACACCCTCGCGGTGGTCCTCGAACTCGAAAATGGCGACCGCGAGCAGATCACCCTGACCGAAACCGCCAGCAACAGCGGTGAATTTGTCGCCTTTATCAACACGATCGGGGTTCCACCGGCGGTCGCGCAGGGTGATTGCCGTTTGTCGGTCAATCCCGGCGCAGCGCTGTCGCTGCGCGTCACCGATCAGGCGAACGCCAGCCTGGTCGCCCTCGCCACGATCAATTTCCTCGTCGATCCCTTCGGCATCGTGTTCGACAGCGGCGATGGCGCTCCCGTTCCCGGCAGCCGCGTCACCATCGTCGACGCCGCCACCGGCCAGCCGGCGCAGGTGTTCGGCGACGACGGCGTTTCCACCTACCCGTCCAGCGTCATCACGGGGCAGAGCGTCACCGATTCGGGCGGGACGACGTATAATTTTCCGCCGGGCGACTATCGCTTCCCGTTCGTCGCGCCGGGAACCTATCGCCTGATCGTCCAGCCTCCCGCGCCGTTCACCGCGCCGTCGGCATCGAACCCCGCCGATCTGGCCGGTTTCCGCCGCCCCGATGATGGTCTGCCGTTTGAAATCAGCGCCGCCAGCTATGGCAATCCCTTCGTGCTGAACAGTCCGGCGCCGGTGCGCGTCGATATTCCGGTCGATCAGCCCGGCCTGCCCCTGATTCTGCGCAAGACGACCTCGACGCAGGTCGCGGTGCCGGGCGACGTGATCCAGTACCGGATTGAGGTCGCCAACCGCGATCCGCGCCGTAACACCGGCGCGGTGACCGTCAGCGACGTCCTGCCCGCCGGGATGCGCCTGCGCGGCGATACGGTACGGATCGACGGGGTGCGCGTGATCGCCAATGTCGCCGCCAATGGCCGCGAGTTCAGCGTGGTGGTGCCCAGCATCGCCGCGTCGCGCACCGCGTTGCTGACCTATCTGGCCGAAGTTGTCGTGTCGGCGCAGCCCGGCAACGCGCTCAACCGCGCCTCGGCGGTCGATAACCGCGGCTCGGCGAGCAATATCGCCGAAGCGACGATTTCCATCAAACGCGACCAGCTGGGCGATAGGATGACGATCATTGGCCGCATCACCGACGGCGGCTGCCGCGTCGATCCGCGCCAGGCCGACGGCATCGCCGGGGTACGCGTCATGCGCCAGGACGGCAGCTACACCGTCACCGACGAAGATGGCCGCTACCACTTCGAAGGCGTCCGCCCCGGCCTCCACGTCGTCCAGATCGATCCGTCGACATTGCCGCTCGACCGCGAACCCATCGACTGCGCCCGCTCGACGCAAAGCGCGGGCAGCGCGATCTCGCGCTTCGTCGAAGGCCGCGGCGGTGCGCTGAAACGCGCCGATTTCCGCGCTGTTGCCGTCGCACCGCGCGCCGCGCCCAAGACCGCGGCAATTGCCGCGCCGTCTCTGCTCAGCGACCCCGAAGCCGCGGGTGCCGGTCGTGACTGGCTCGCGGGGCAGGCTCCCGGCGTCGACTGGCTGTTCCCCGCCACCGATCACAACCCGCGCTCGAAAGCGATCCGGGCCGCGATCAAGCACGCTCCCGGTCAGACCGTCACGCTGCGCGTCAACGGCAAAGCCGCTGACCCGCTGACGTTTGAAGGCACCAGCAAGTCGGCCGACGGCGCTGTCGCGGTCAGCCTTTGGCGTGGGCTCGAAATTCGCGAGGGCAAAAACCGGCTGGTCGCCGAGGTCAAGGATGTTAACGGCGTTGTCATCGCGACGCTCGACCGGACTGTCCACTATTCAATCACCCCGATGCGCGCCGCGCTGATCCGCGAACGTTCGGTATTGGTCGCCGACGGCGTTACCCGCCCGGTGATTGCGGTGCGCCTGACCGATCGCGACGGAAAACCGATCCGCGCCGGCCTCACCGGCGATTTCAGCGTTCCCGCCCCTTATTATCCGGCGGTCGAGGCCGACGCGCAGCAGGCACGCCAGCTCGCCGGGCTCGAACGCGCCCAGCCGCTATGGAAAATCGATGGCGACGACGGCATCGCCTATATCGAACTCGAACCGACCACTGCGTCGGGCACGCTGGCGATGGATTTCCTCTTCCGCGACGACAAGGTGGCGCGCAAGCAGACGATCGAAACCTGGCTCGATCCGGGCGATCGTCCATGGACCGTCGTCGGCTTTGCCGCCGGGACGCTCGGCTACAACACCCTCGACGACCGGATGGAACCCGCGGCCGAAACGCTCGACGATCACAATGCCGATGCGCGGCTGGCGCTCTATGCCAAGGGCCGGGTGCGCGGCAAATGGCTGATGACGCTGGCGTATGACAGCGACAAGGACAAGGATGACGCGCGCTTTGGCGGCGTGATCGATCCGCGCGCCTATTACACCATCTACGCCGATCGCAACGAGACGCGCTACGATGCGGCGTCGGTGCGCAAACTCTATCTGCGCCTCGAACGCCCGCAATTCTATGCGATGTTCGGCGATATCGAGACGGGGATTTCGGAACCGCAGCTTGCCCGCTATCAACGCGCGCTCAACGGCGGAAAAGCCGAGTATCGCGGCCGCAACTTCGCCGCGACCGTGTTCGTCGCCGACACCCCCTATCGCTTCCGCCGTGACGAGCTCCAGGGCAACGGCCTCACGGGTCCGTACCAACTCGGTGCACGCGACATTTTGCCGAACAGCGAACGCATCGTCATCGAAACGCGCGATCGCCTCCACAGCGAGCGTGTAGTTAACAGTGTCAGCATGACGCGCCACATAGATTACGACATCGACTATCTGTCGGGCACCGTCCGCTTCCGCAGTCCGGTGCTCAGCCGCTCGTCGGACCTCGATCCGCAGTTCATCGTCGCCGAATATGAGGTCGACGGCATCGGCCAGCGCGCGCTCAACGCCGGCGGCCGCGTCAGCTATCAGTCGAATGACGAGAAACTGCGCGTCGGTGCGACTTTCATCCACGATGAAGACGGCAACGCCAAGACCAACCTGGGCGGGGTCGATGGGCGTTATCGCCCCAATATCGACACCGAAGTCCGCGCCGAGCTGGCGGTAAGCGATGCCAAGGCGGTCAACGGCAACCCCGCCGCCGCATCGGGCACCGCCAAGGCGTGGCTGATCGAGGCCGAACATCACAGCAGCAACGCCGATTTCCTCGCCTATGTCCGCGAACGCGAGAGCGGTTTCGGCGCCGGGCAGCTCAACCGCGGCGAGGATGGTACACGCAAGTTCGGTTTTGACGCCCGGCTGCGCGCGACCCGTACCCTGTCGCTGACCGGCAGCGCGTGGCAGGAAGACTATCTCAACGTCGGCGCGCGCCGCCGCGCCGCGCGGGCTCTTGCCGAATATGACAATGGCACCACCGTCGCGCGGGCCGGGCTGACCCACGCCGACGACCGGCTCTCGGACGGCACGCGCAACCGGTCGAACATCGTCCAGTTCGGCGCCACGCAGCGCCTGTTCGAAAAACGCCTCGAACTCGACGCGCAGACCGAATTTGCGCTGGGCGGCAAGGATGCCAGCATCGATTTCCCGACCCGCCACCGTGTCGGCGCGCGCTTTGCGATCAATCGCGACGTCAATCTGGTCGGCAGCTATGAAATTGCCGACGGCGATACAATCAAGGCACGCACTGCGCGGCTGGGCTTCGACATGACCCCCTGGTCGGGCGGGCGCCTGCTCGCCACCGCGAACCAACAGCAGATCGGCGAATATGGCCCGCGCAGCTTTGCCGCCTATGGCCTGTCACAATCGCTGAAACTGGGCGAGCGCTGGTCGGTCGATGTGTCGGTCGACGGCAATCGCACCCTCGGCGGCGTCCGTGCGGGCGATGTTATCAATGTTAACCAGCCCGTCGCCTCCGGCGGCTTCCTCGGCGACAATGGCACGCTGACCGAAGACTTCCTCGCGATCAGCACCGGCGCCACCTATCGCGCCGATCGCTGGACACTGACGGGCCGCGCCGAATATCGCGATGGCGAAATCGCCAATCGCTACGGGCTGACGCTCGGCGGCCTGCGCCAGCTTGGCGAAGGCCGCGCACTCGGCGCGCTGTTCACCTACGCCAAGGCGAGCGGCAACGGCACGACGCCGACGACCGAGGTCATCAATTTCGAGATGAGCTGGGCACACCGCCCTGCCGACTCGAGCGTTTCCTGGCTCAACAAGAGCGAGTTCCGGTCGGACGAGGTGCGCGACGCGATTGCGGGCCAGCCCGGCCCGATCGGTGGCGGCGCGCTGACGATCGACGGCGACGCGACCAGCCGCCGCCTGCTCAACAGCCTGTCGGTCAACTGGACCCCCCTCGGTGATCGCGAAAACCGCCGTGACGCGGGCCGCATGTGGTACGAACGCGGCGAATTCGGCTTTTTCTGGGGCACCCGCTACAATTTCGACAAGTTTGCCGACGACGACGTCAAAGGGTGGTCCAACCTGATCGGCGCCGATTTCCGCTTCAACCTGGGCGAGCATGTCGATGTCGGCGCGTCGGGCACGGTGCGCGTCGGCACCGATGCCGATACCGTCAGCTGGGCGGGCGGGCCGACGGTGACGCTGGCGCCGATGAAGAATGCCAACATCACCTTCGGTTATAATTTCGCCGGGTTTCACGACCGCGATTTCGAAGATGCGCGCTATTCGCGGTCGGGAGCTTATGTGACCTTTAAGCTGAAGTTCGACCAGACGAGCTTTGCCGGGCTGGGGCTTTAAGCTCACCCACTATTCCGTTCGTGTCGAGCGTAGTCGAGACACGTAAAGGCATGCACGACCTCGGC
>Ga0209232_1000169_pt1 | contig 41595 bp, 29 predicted proteins | sample ETNvirenome_2_60_FD_184066 | JGI IMG/M metagenome (GOLD analysis project Ga0209232, IMG submission 184066) | Marine viral communities from the Pacific Ocean - ETNP_2_60 (SPAdes) (version 2) | ecosystem: Environmental > Aquatic > Marine > Oceanic | place: Pacific Ocean | collected 2013-06-22
CCGTCGAAGAGGCCGTCGAAGAGGATTCATTCGATGCGTCCATGACTCGCGCTCAGATGATGGCGTGGTGCAAAGAGCACGGCATTGAAGTCACGACCTCAGACACCAAGGCTATTCTGACCGAGAAGGCACAGGAATACCTCGGGGCGTGAAAACATGGCAACCCGTGCTGAAACGGTCTTTGACGGCGAGGCACGATATGCCGGTCGCACCCGCGTGAACCGGCTCGTCTATGAGTTCACCCAAGCCGACTTGGCCGGTCAAACGACCGTTAGCGCAGACGTTCAACTGAACGGCGAAATCCACAACATCCTTCTTGATGCTACGCGCTCGTCATTGACCACGAATAGCAACGCTACGGTTCATGGTGGTTCATTTCAACTGCTTGCCGCAGATCTCGTGGACGGCGCAGGCTCACCCCTGCAATACCCCTACCACGAAGTCATCAGCAACCTCGACTTCACGTCCGCTTCCCCCCGACCATACCGATTTCAAACCGCAGAAGGAAGTGCGATGCAGGCCCCTCCGGCGGCTCAGGCAAACGCTCTCGTTATCCGCGCAGGTGTAAGTGGGCATTCCTCGGCCCCTGAAGCCCCCAAGGTCCCCAACGCAGCGGGAACTGCCACACTTGTGGACGAATTGTTCCCGTGGACTGGACGTGTCTGCGGGTCTATCCGAATCGAATTGAAAAGCGGCACTGCTTGGAAGGCGGACACGGGTTCGATTTTCGTCGTCATCGTCTACAATTGAGCACAAATCACGCAACGGATAAATAGGGGATAGGCATACGGACAGGTGAGCGACATGGGACTAACAGTCACACAACTCGGACGAAACCAAGTGAGCGGTAGCCGAATCACGGCAACCTTGAAAGTGACCTTTGACGCTTCCTACGCCACGGGCGGTGGAGAAGCCCTGAACCTCACGCAATACGTTCCCAAAATCGAGAGCGTTCTCATCGACCCCTCGGCTGCAACCGGCCATGTTTTCCAATACGATCGCACCAACGGGAAATTGAAGGCGTTCATCCAAAAGGACCCTGCCGACTCCGGCGGTGGCGACATCCCCCTCCCCGAAGTGGCCGGTGTCGGACCCATCGGTGCTCTCAACGGTGAAGTCGTCTACATCACGGTGACGGGCACCCGTGCTTGAGCGTCACCAAGGGGTGACGCAACATGGCACGGATGCAAACCGACGCGATGGACCTTGACCTGTCCATTGATCTTCAACGTCGCCGCCAAATGCGAATGGCTGAAATCAAACACGCCTCTCGCTCTTCTTTTGCTGAAGACGAGTCCATCTTCAGCAAAGACAACATGGATAAATTCTCCACCACAAAGCGCGTTGAAATCAAGCGCAGTGAACGGAAAGACTTCCAGTCTATTGGCTCAGGCACTCGCTGCCTTTCATGCGGAATGCTTCATTTCTGCTACACCCCTCGCTGCGGCATGTGCGGTGACGCCATGCACTACAACATGGGTTCGCACAGTGTTGGTCGGCAGGTGGTCTGATGCCACGGGCCTTTTCGCCGGGGCATCGTCCTGACGCACCCCTTTATCCCGACGAATTGGTCTACACCACGGTGGATGAAATCGCAGACTTTCTGCAACTCCCCCTGCCCGATCCGGTGGCTCTTTCCGATGACTCGGTTATCGACGGCTCCAACATCAAGTTCCCTATCACGGGAGCCAATTACCGACGTTGGGGCTACGCCGCAAATGACACCATCCTCGTTTATGATGATGCAGACGCCATGGGAAAGACCTACACGATTACGTCTATTGCATCCGTTGGAAGCGGTGGCAAGATTTACCTTGTCGCCGCCAAGGAAGGTTCTGAGTCTTTCACCACGGCAAACAACGCTTACGTCCAAATTCAAAGTTCAATCACCAATTCGCGCGAGCGCGGGATTAAGAAGTCCGCGGTCGAATCCCTCATCAAGAACCGCCAAGACTACATCGATAAGGTGACGCGCCATGCTTGGCGACCACGCATCGTGGCTGAAGAATATGCCAACTTCACCACGTTCAAGCCCTTCCGACGCCGATACTACACGGATTACGTCGGTGCCGTGTTCTTGAAGCGCGGTGGCATTCAACGTATTTTGAAAATGGGCGCATGGCAGGGAGACTACTATCGTGAAATGGCCTGTGCTCGTGTGGGCATTATCGTCAAAGACCACACCGTCCTTAGCGGTGAATCCATCTATTTGTGCCCCGGTGCGAACGGAGTGGCTGCCTTGACCGAGGGGGACACGGCTACGAATTGGCGGGCTGATTTCGATCATAAGTCAGCAGCCGAGAACATCGGGGCGTTGGTGAACAAAGACCCACAATTCAACAAATCTGCAATTCAGATTGGCTCCCTAACCGTGGAAAACCGAACCAGTTCTGCCGCGACTCTTAGTGTCCACGATGAGTTCTTGGCGTCAGCCAATTCGGACAACGGGGACGGCGTGGTGGAGATTTCGTCCATGCGTAGCACAGAAGGTGGCGAAAACGCAACGGTAGCCGTGACGCACAATACGGCACTTGACTACGCAGGGAACAAATACACGGAAACGACGGCGACCGTCACGGGCGTGACAGGCTCTCCCGCCACGTCGTTCACCGTGAACAACGAGTCGGGCTTTGTGAAAGGCTATGGTATCGTCTACATCAAGAGCGGGACGACGAACCGCATCGCCCTATGCAGCCGCACAGGAACCACCTTTACTGTCGTGTCCGATCTTAGCGGGGACTTTGACGGGAACATCGCTCAAGACGACGTGGTGTGTCAAGTGCGCTTCAAGTGTGACATCACGGACGAAGAGCGGCAGAAGTCGTGGTGGAGCATTGAAGAGAACGGCATGGTCGCCTTCAACAACGAATACCCCTTCTTTGAGAACCATTCGTTGCGTTTTGCCTACATCTACGGGGAGCGTTATGTGGACAAGTCCATTCACGAAGCCTGCCTCAAATTGGTGGTCATGGACATTCTGATGTCTGACGACTACACCGTCATGTTCCCCGAGGGCTCGCAGAACATTGACATCACCGCAAAACATCAGAAATTGGAGGCGGAAGTGCAGAAATTGCTCGTGCCCTTCCAAGAGTCAATCATTGTCGCAGGGATGGGTGGCTGACGTGGATGAAGCGTTGGTAGCCTATTTCAAGCACCTGAAGGATGCAGCGAAGCAATTGAGTGAAGCGGTGCTCTACGAGGTCGGCAACGAAGGTCCTTATCTTGAGGCCATGGAAAACGCAGAAAAGGACATGGCGAAGCAGGATGGGTTGCCTTTGGACGAAGAATATCTGTCATTCACCATGAAAAGCCATAAGGCATCCTCCCCCATGCGTCAAAACAGGGACGCGGCGCTCGCAGCGCACGACGAGGTGTTGAAGTCATGACGGACGCAATCGAGCACGTTCGGGCCATGCTCGACGGTGATTGGTCAATCAGTCCGAAGCCCTCCATTCTCGACATCGCAAACATTGAGGCGGGAGAAGGCAAGCGCACCCGTCTTCAGGATCACGACGTTATCCGTATCTTTGAAACGGCGCACAATGAAGCGCAGCCCGAACTCTTCTTCGACTTCGTGAATGAGCATATCAATCTCACAATTGACGTGCGCACCATGCGTAGCAGAGAACGGCTCAGTGCTCTCCGCGACGAGATTCGACGTATTCTTCACAAGAACCGTAAGGGTGACGGAGTGAACGCGGATAGGGTCATCTTCAAAACAAGGACCGACCTGTCCGACCGGAGCAAGCGTCTGTTTCGCTACACCATCCAAGCCGAAGTCGTGAAGTTCGCCCAACCCCTCCCCCTCGTGAGTTGAAAACATGTCCGTGAATACCGTCTTCAAAGGTGATTTGGTCGAGGTGACTCTCGGCAAGGAGACTGGACTCTATGGTCAGGGAACCGGCTCCAATTCCGGGAGTGGTGGGTGGGACACCACAAACGGCACAACGGACAATGCCTCCGTCATCAACGTGGGTGCTAATCTGTATTTCAAGGGCGAGGTGCCCAAGAATATGCTCGTCGGGGCGACGGTCAAGTTCTATTCGGCGGCAGGCAATTTCACCGCCGACCACTTCCCGACCACTAAGCGCACCTACTACGTCACGGCGAACACCGACTCCACCATCACCATTCAACCGCGCCTTTCGACCGGCGTTGCGACGGGAGCCGCTGCCGATTACTTCATCGTGGAGGCACTGCGCATCCCGACCATTGAAACGGCCATGACTTACGGGACACCTGACGATCGCGTGAAGACGGACCAATTCATCGGTTTGCTCAATTCGTTCGCTTTGCCCGAGCCTGAAATTGATGTGCGAAAGCAGCACATTGTTGGCATGGGGCGTGACGTGAACGTGCTCACAAGTGGCCGCGAAACGCTCAGTGGTGGATCGTTTGAGGTGAACGCTCACAACCTACGTTGGCTTCGCTATGGCCTCGGCGGTCACACCGCGCTTGGTTCCGGTGAGATGGCTCACCGCACCACAGGAACCACCATTCTCACTGACGCCCCCCTTAACATCAAGGACGCGACGGCCACCTACCGTGGTCAGCAATACGGCAGCACCAACGCCGACGACATCAGCGAAGTGAGCGGAACCACCGCGACCGGCCTGTCGAACGTCGCTACCAATTCTGACTTTTTGCTCGGTGCAAAGACGGCTTCGGGGTCTTCCTCGACCATCAATCTCGCCGCGAGCAATTACAACGCAACGCACGAGAGTGTGGGAACCGCAGGTGTTTTCAAGACACTTTCTGCCGACGGTGCGAGCGTCCTGTATGGCTCTTACTCGGGAGCAAGCGGAACAACCCTGACCGGGGCCGACATTACGTCCGGTGCGCTCGCCCGTGTGCAGACCGCGGGTGCGGTTGCCTATCTGCTCGCTGAATTGAAGGCCGACATTTCGCATGGCGACATTCGCGTCAATGTCGGAAACACGATCGCCGGACGCCTATCCGTCGGAGAATACCTGCAAATTGTGGACAAGGACACCGTGCAAATCCCCGGTGCCGATGCTGAACTCCCCACCATCAACAAGCACGAAATCCGCCGTATCGTCGCAATTGGTTCTGCGGGCGGCAACGACCAAGCATACGTCTACGTTGAGGAACCGTTCTGCCTGACGCACACGGCTGCCTCCTGTGGCGTAGACCGCATCATCCTCACCCACGATTCGTCACAGGGTTCGACACGCCGTGGTAGCCCCGCGATTACGTCAAGCACCGGACAATTGCACTACGGCATCGAGCACACTTTCTACGGTGGCTCCGCGCTCCCTACATTCACCATTGAACAGTCTTTCCGTCGCACGGATGCTACACCCGGTGCTGACGCTCTCGTGCGTCTGTTCTCGGGATGCAAGGTGAACTCGCTGACCTGCACCGCCGACACTGAAGGAGAGTTCAAGGTCAGTGGCGACTACGAAGCCACACGCATGTTCACGGACACCGAAAGCAGGTTTGCTACCCCGCACCGCCTGTTTGAGAACACCGCCTCAACGAACATCACCCGTCGTTCGTCAGGAATTGCGGTGGGTGGCGAAAAACCATACCTGTTCCAACACATTACGTTCAGCGCGTTCGGCAGCCCTGTTTTGCGGGCAACCAACGTGGAGTTCCAAATGACCAATTCAAACACCGCTCGCTACTACATTCGCGGCACGGACGGCACCTACTCGTCCACCGATCAAGTCAGTGAAGCCGCCACGCAATACGCAACGGAGATTACGGAAGCGCAGCGTGAATACACGCTGAAGTTCCAAGCGATTGTCGAAGACGACCGCTTCTTTGAGGAATTGCGTCAGCGGAAGCACCACATCAATGAGAACGACATGACCCTCACCTTGTTCAAGCCGGGTTCGGCCTCGACCCGTCAGCGGGCTACCGTGACTCTTGAGGACTACACCGTAGTGAAGGCCGAGATGCCCGTTCCCGACGACAAAGGGCCGGTGACGGCTAACGTCGAATTGATTGTGCGCCACTTGAAGGTCACAGAACATAACCCCTATCCAATCCTATGAGGTGAACAAATGACTGAAGCGTTTCATGTAGCGTTCGGGGTCCTCAAGGAGATGACTCGGGAAGAGAGGATGGAGGCGAGCGGAGCCATGCCTACCCCCGGTCTTCGGGAAGAACACAAGCAATACTACGCTTTTTTGCTCGGTTTGGAAGAGTCGGGAGTTCCAATGACCATGATGCGATACGCCCCACATCTGATGCGACGGTTCCCTGAATTGGACGAACAAACGGCTATCGAAATCATCCAAGTCTTTTTCCAATACTACGATTACATCGACATCGCCCTACGCGGCGATCGGGACGGACTGAGGTGAGAAAATGAGCGAAGCGTTTGAAAGAGCATTCGGCACAATCCGAAAGGCCGGTCCTATCCGTGAGCAACACATGGATCATTATGCCTTCCTCTTCATGCTTCAGGAAAGTGGTGTGACGAACATGTTCGGGGCCGTCCCATATTTGATGGAGCACCAAGATTTGGGTGATCGCGAAGCAACAGAAGTGCTTGGGACGTGGATGGACAATTACGCTGAAATCAAGGCCATGATGGGCCGATGACTTCATATGAAAAGACCAACAGGAGTGAGATGAATGGTGAGGCTGACAGGGTGGATTACCGTCGAGGGGCGCAAGGTGCCGCTTGACTGGACTGTGACGGAAGAAGGAATTGTGAGCGCAAGCGTGCTCTCGGCTGCTGAAGTGAGTGTTCATCACGACGCACCGGCTCCTGAACCCGTGACCCTACCTGAGCCCGTCGAAGAAGCGACCTCCGAGGAAGAAGCGCCTGCGACCACCGACTACGAGAGCATGAACAAGACCGACCTCATGGTCCTGTGCAGCCAACGCGGCCTCTCGCAATCGGGAACAAAGGCGGAAATCATCGAACGGCTCGTGGCTGACGACGCGGCATCAACCTCCACCACGGAGGGTGAAGACGATGCCGACACAACCGAGTGATTTCTACTTGAGTCCTGATACGACGACGCAACACATGATCGATACACCGTTTGGTGAATTGCGAGTGTGGGTGCGCGAACTGACGTGGATTCAGCGGCAAAACGCCCTCACCCAATTTGTGTCGTTCAAGGCGAACGGTGACGGCGACCCCACGCCATCCATTGACTTCGGGGGCTATTGGTCCTACATGCTCACAAATTGCATTGAGCGAACGGAGCCTTCGCTCACGAAGGAGCAATTGCTCAACGTGCGACCGGAAGTCGGTGATGAACTGGCGAAAATCCTCCCGTCGTTTGATTCGCTCGTAAGCAGCCTTTCCGCGTCCGGCCCTTTGGGCTGACGCTTGAAGACGTTCGGGCGTTCATGTCTTGGGACGGAAAAAGCGATCCTCCTATTTCACCACCAAAGATGGCCGTTTTGCTTGGAGCCGTCCCGACGTTTTTTCTCGGGCACTTCTTCCACTGCTCGCCCCATTCGTGGGACCATTTGCCCCCCGAACGAGTCATGCTTGACTACTATATGCTCTCCGTCTTCAAGGAAATGGAGGGCAAAGAGATGGACAGATTGAAGCGCGAACAGACCATGGGAGGAAACAAGGGGCGTGCGGTGAACACGACGAGCCATGTGGGGAGCGACTTCTTCGACACGATGAATGAACGGATGCGGTGAAAATGGCGGACGGTAGCAAAACGATTCTCGGCGTGGATCAGTCCCTCCTTGACTTCGTTCAAACGCTGAATCAATACAACGATGTTCTCCTACGATTGCCCACAAAGCATCAAATCTTGATGAAGACGCTTGGGCCTTTATACACGACCTACCTCAAAATGGACATGGGTTTGAAGAGCGTAAGCAGCGTTATGACCAAGACCGATAAAGCCACAGGGAAATTGGCAAAGGCCACAAAATTGCTCGCCGTCCCTGCCGTCGTCGTCGCAGGCGCATTCACAAGCATTCTCAGCACCATGTTGCCGTTGCTTGGCATCGTATTCGGTGTCGTGGGCGGCCTCATGCTTCTCACGGCAGCGTTCGATCAAGGAGGGGGCTCTCTCCGAACTTGGTTGGAGGACATGCCCATTCTTGGTGAGATTTTCACTGTCGTGCAAACAGGAGCAGATGCCGTAAGAGCAGGGTTAAGCGGTGAGGGAGGTCCCTTTGGTGGTTTGATTGATGGGCTGAGATCTGTTGTGGCCTTCTACGCCGAGTTCTACACCATCGTGTTTCTCGGCTTAATGGATTTCATCACCATGCTTGCAGATTCAGGCATCTTCACGACGATTCTCGACGGCCTCACAACGGTTGGGGACGAAATCATGGGCCTTTGGACGGTCATCCTCTCCATCTTTGGAGACGGGGGGACAGACGAGTTCTTCGCCAAATTGGAAACCCTGATTGGTTCCATTCTTGGTTGGTTGGAAGGTATCGGTATTTTCGACTACATCAACGCGATAGCCGAAGTCGGCTACGAACTGCTCGCAACCGTCATCTTCCTTGTTGCTCAAATCATCAAGGTCACGCTCGGCATCATCCGCTTTCTCGCGCCTATCATCGCTCCATATGCGAAAATCCTCATCAATTACTTCGGCATTCTCTATTCGGTGTTTGTGGGGGTCGTCACCACCGCGCTGAAATTGATTGGTGCTGCATTGGCCGTCCTTCGTGGCGACTTCGGGCGGGCAAAGGAACTCATTACGGACATCGGGTCCGTTTGGGTGAACACGTTCAACCGGGTGAAAATGTTCACGGAGAATATCTTCGCCGCCATCATGCAATACATCCAACCCGTGCTCGATGCGTTGAGCACCGTGGGTGACTTCGTAGGAGGGGCAGTGGGTGGTGTCGTAGGCGGCGCTACCGGCCTGCTTGGCTTCTCAAGCGGCGGCGTTGCGACCGGCCCGAAAAGTGGCTACGCGGTGGCTTTGCACGGCACAGAAGCCGTCGTGCCTCTTCCCGATGGACGGTCTATTCCTGTGACGATTGAGAGCATGGGCGGGGGAGGCGGGGCTACCACCGTGAACATTAACGTCAGCGGGGCAAATGGCGATCCGCAACGTATTGCTCGTGCCGTAAGCGAAGAAGTGGGACGCTTGTTCCGTAGCCGTGCAAACAACGGCGGTATCAGCCGAGGGGTGTGACGTATGCCGAAAATTCAATTGATTCGACGCGACGGGAAAGTCATTGAATTGGACGCTACTGACGTGGCCTTTGACGTGCAACGCGGCGTTCAAGTGTGGCCCATTCCTGTGTTTGGTGTTCGTGCCGCGCTCGACCTCAACACGAACGTGATGAGCATTCGTGTCTCAGGTGTTCTCACAGATGATTCGGAAACGACAGGTTCTAACGGAGCCGCAGCAGTTCTTGACCTCTCAGCCCCAACCGGACTTTACGACTCGTGGTTCAAGCAGCAGCAGGCCATCGGGAACTCAACCATTTCTGCAATCGTGACGGCCCTTCACGGGAAAGAGTTCCTTTTCCGCTCATCTACGCAAATCGCCTCCGGCTCGGGCGAAGACATCGTGCTTCGCTTTTATGCCTCAGCCCTTCCCTCAGCAACCGTGGCGACTCGCAGCATCATTCCGGTCAATCTCACGGGTTCCATCTTGAACACGGAAGACATCGCGGACGCTATCGTATCTGCCCTTTCCGGTGCAACCATCAAGGAAGATGGGTCGAACGTGTCCTTCACTACGGCTTTCACAGTCACACAAGCAGCGGGACAGAAATCCAATAGCGGTGTTCATCAAGGTGCAGGAACCCTCACCGGAGAGAAAATCACCATCACGAACCGAACGCTTAGTGCAAACGGCAACACCCCACTTTCCAAGCGCGGTGATGCCACGGTCAGTGGTTCGCAGGATTGGACGGGCTCATTCTCAGCGTCCACTGCCTTTACAGGAGGCGTGAGCGGCAGCCGCCTGAGCAAAGGTGACAAGGTGCAAGATTTGCTCAACATGACCGTGAACGCCTCTCCGGGTGGCGGCCTTATTTCTCCGCAATCCTTCACGGGAGATCTTATCGAGATGCCTGATTCCCTTTCGTCCTTTGATGTCGGCAAATTGTTGCGCATTGACCAAGCCGAGAACGTGAAGAAATACATTGTCGGATTGAGAGTCCCCTACGAATCCACGGTGACGGCGACCGGCTTTGAAGAAGTGACTCGTCAATTCACCATCCCAACCGGACCGGGCACCAATACCTCGGCTGAGAGCAATACGGTGTCCTTTGACCCCGTGGATGTGATTTCCGGCGAAGCCGTGCGACCAAACCCCTTCCTTCGACAAGGCGTTGCCATCAGCGGCGTTGTCACGCAGTTCAGTCCTAAATACGCAGCAGGTGACTCTGTATGGACGTATGAACTCGGCTTCTCCGCCGTTGAGCAATTGTTGGGGATTTGAGATGCCGATTCGGACTATCTACTCCAAGGCCGTTCGTCTGAACGGTTTCAGCGACGGCATGGTTGTGCCTACTGGTGCCTTCCGCGAAAGCGGCGTGGACATGTTCGCTGCCGATCACAGTGAAAAGACGGGTGCGACGAACAAGGTTTCGTCCTATGAGAGTGATGACCCGAAGATGGGACGGAAGCACTTCCCAATGGAAGGAAACGCATTGAACAACATGGTGGGTGCATTCACGATTGAGGCGTTCGTGGTGCCCGACCACGGGGGCGTGGTCGTTCACAAGCCTGATTGCTTCACGCTCAAAGTGGGGACGCCATTTGCACCGGGTCCTGCGGTGTTTGAAGTGACGACACGGGACGCGGCAGGCAACATCACCGGAGAACGCCTCTCAACCTCTCGCAATTTCCCACAAACCACTGAAACATGGGGAACGTATGCTGATGGGAGCAGCAAACCGCACGATCTCGCCCTTCCATCCCGCGAATTACTCTATCTCAACGCACAGTTCACGTCGAGCCGTATGCTGCTTTACATCAATGGAGATTTGGTGGGGAAGCACGACTTCAACGGTGACGACCGCCTGATTCGGACGGCATCATCCGACCTCTTCCTCGGTGGGCAGGGGGGAGAATATCGCGGCGTCATTGAAAGCGTGCGGGTCAGCCGTGGGACTATTGAGCCTCAAATGCAACCCTTCACGGCTACCGGAGAAACGGTCGGTCTATGGGACTTTGAGGATGAAGACGATATCCCCGACCTTTACTTCTTCAACAATCGCAACCCTGCTCACCCGCAGCAGGGCAAAGATGGCGTCGGGAAGGCCGAAGACGGTCTTATGCCCGTTCCCATGGTTTGCATCGGTTATGACTTCAGGAATGTTGAGGTGGGTGGCGCAGGCATCACCAACCCCTTGACGCTGACCGAAGGCTACAATTACGGCACGTTCAAAATCCGCGACTTCCCAACAGGCGTAGCGGGGACCGAACGCCCGACCGCGCTTGAATTGCTCGCCTCAACCATTCTCGCAATCCCCGTGAATGAACTCCGTTTTCAATCATGGTGGGACAGTGGGCATCTCGACATCTCATCAGTCGTCACGAAAGCCACATATCATTCAGACGGTATTCCTGTGACCAACCTCAACGCGGTGGTGAATGCCTCCGGCACCAACCCTGTGACCGGCGGAAGTGTGTCACCCTTCACCTACTATCGGGAAACAAGCACCGCCCCGTATTCGCCTGAAGGCGGTATCAATCTCGATCCTATGGTGAATCCGATTGAGCGCGTTCGCATCGTCGCAATTGACTTCACCAACGACAATGTGGTTATCCAATCCACGCTACTGCGTTCCGATACGAATGCACCGAAGACGCAGGGTTTTCTGTTCGGGCACCCCGATAACACTCCTGTGTGGTTCACCCTTGGCAACGCTGACTTGGTGGTGGACCCCGGCAAGGCAGAAGCGCGACCGCGCGGTCAAATGACCCGTGCCCGTTTCTCGCAAAACCAACGCTTCACTGATAGGACAGGGCTCGGCAACGATGCCTATTGGATTAGCACGAAGTCACGAATGACGGAAGCCATGCGAGACAAAACCACGGCGGTTGGGGGCATGTCCTACGCATATGAGCCACCGCACGGGGATGATTTGCTCGTTTGGCTCGATTCAAGCGACAAAACCGTTCTTTTGCGTGACGATGGCTCAGCGGTCGTGACAAACGATGAGTTCGTGTTTTGGTGGAAAAACAAGGCACGCATTGGCCCGAACACCGACAGTGGCGAAATCGGTGAAACGGTCGCTCAAAACGACTTTCATTTCTACTCGTGGGGCAACGGGTGGCGTTGGAAGCAAAATTGCGGTCGCGCGAACAATCGTGCCGGTTTGGTGGCGGCAGGTCCCACAGAAGCCATCCTACACCCATCGGGTGGCTACTCGTGGCCCGGAGGGACACCCACAGTCAAAAGTGGCGTCGTCATTCCAAACTACCCCTCCGGCGTCACATACTATGACGGATCGTCATGGGTGAATGGTGTGGGCAAAGCCGCGTCTGAGGAAAACCGCGTCAATTATCCAACGGGGCTGAACATTGAACCCATCCATACCGGCATGGCTCCTATCAAAAGTGGACTTGCCCTGTGGCTCCGCGCCGATAGCCTCGCTGCAACCCTCAGTGATGGCGACTCCGTTTCTCAATGGAATGATGAAAGCGGCAATAACCGCCACGTTTTGCAGGGCACATCATCTTCCCAACCTACTTACCGAGCGAGCCCAACCGGCTATAACGACCGCCCTGCCGTCCAATTCGACGGCGGCGACTCTTTGGCGATGGCTGCCTTTGACGCAGGAATGAACACCAACGAGTTCACTTCGTTTGTTGTCACCTCACCGAGCGTAGACAACGCCACCTACGAAGGGATCGTGTCCGCGAGAGAGGGGTCAGGGACGCCTGCTCGCCAAGGTTTCAACCTGTATGCCGACATGACTGGAACGGGCAACCGATACGAGTTTTGGTTTGGAAGGGACTCATCTTTTGGTGCAACCCAAGCGTTATCGGGAAGTGCCGTTTTGAATCAAGCAACCATGGTCCGAATCGGTGTTTCGGGCGGGGACGGGGCAGGCGCGACGGCTACCACTTCCATTTCAGTTGATGGTGCTACGACGGTGACTGGAAGTCACGCCTACTACAAGCAAACGTCTGCGGGCGGCGGCGAACCATATTCCATCGGCATTGTCCCAAGCATCTACATGTTGGATGGGCATGTTGCTGAGGTTTTGCATTATGACCGTGTGCTGACGGCTGCTGAAATTGGAGTGGTGGAGCGTTATCTGACGGCCAAATACGGCATCACGCACGCGACGGGTCTAAGCGCATATCCGCAATCTATCTACACCCTGTGGGATGATGGGGCTACTGAAGGCGCTGCAACCACAGATGGCGACTGGTCATTTTACGTCGCTTTGACCCCCGCATACGAGGACCACGACGTGCTCGGCCTTATCCATTCAGAAGGGAACGATGGGCTGCAAATCCGTGCCGACGGCAGCGGCGTTTTGACTGGAACAACCGCAATCGCCGGACAGGCTGCGGTAAATGGAACAGTCAGACCCGACGCAGGAAAGCCATCGCTTATCGCAGTGCGCATTGACGAGTCTGCCGCGAAGGCGTATTGGCTCACGCGAAGCGATAGAGGGAGCAGCAGCAGCACGGCTACTGCTGCTTGGGCTTCAACTAACCCGTTGGTTTTGGACAATATCGTGGCTCAAACGGGCGGTATGGAATTGTTCGGTGAAATGACCGACGCCGGTTCGGGGCAAAACGCTTTGACGAACATGGCGCAGAACGGCCTCATCGTCCACGAAGTGCTCATTTATCCGAAGTTCCTGAGCGATACTGAGCACGCTGACGTGATGCAGTGGTTTGAGGACCGATTCGGGGTGTGACCATGACGGCGATGACGGAAGCCATCGTGCTCACGGGCTTTGGTATTGACCAAGCGTCAGCCATTACTCAACTCAACGCCATGCTTGACGCAATCGCTCGTGGTGATCCGGTAGTCACCGTCCCCGCCTTCCCCGGCTATGTCGGGCCAATCACAATCGCCACGGGAGAGCAGGCAGAGAGCCTGTGGGCTGCGGTTCGTCGGATGGTCACTAATGGTGGTGTGTCGGGTGGCACGCTCACCACAAACGTGCTCGCACAATTCGCGTCTAACCCCGCAGCCCCTCCTTCTGCGACCCTTACCGATTTTGATGTCTACTTGACGCAGCCTGTCTATAACGCAGGAGTCCCGCCACTTTCAGTCGGTGATGTTCTCGCCGCCTTCAGCGGTGTCCCATCCATCACGACATATGGTAGCGGCAACCCACCCGCTACGGGAACTGAGTTTGGACTCATTACCGGCGAATTGGGAGACGTAAGCGACGATATGCCCGGTATGAGCGGCCTGACGACGTATAATCGCGTCGAGGGTCACTTCTTCCTGAAGAGTCTACCCGAGCCAAAATTGGAGAGTGTCACGCGCACCGTGCAGGGACTCGCAGATCGCTTTGAGTCACAATTCACCGACCCCGGCGTTGGCTCCATGCTGAAGCCGAATGAGCGTGTTCGGGTCACGGAAACGGTCTTTCAAGGTGAAATGCTGAGCGTGCAGACCCAATCACGGATAGCCACCTACACCGCATCGGGTGTTGCGAAGCACGCCATCGTTGCACAAGGTGGGGACTCGTTCAATGACACAACATACGGGAACGTGGCTTCATCATCCCAAGACACCATGGTAGCCGTCGCGGTTGAGGACATTCGCCTCTTTGCATTGAAGGGACTCGACACTGACGAGGAAGCCTTGTTTGACCTTGTGAACCCAACCAAGCCGACGAACGAGAACTACGTCCGCCACCTGACCCCTGAGTCCGAAACTCGTGTTGCCGTATTGGAAACACCACAGGCACTTCGGGATGCAGGCGGGCCCCCGAAGATTCTGATTTACTACGACGCCATCGACCTGACCGGCGAAGTCGTGGCCGGTTGGAAAGGCAAATCGTGGTTCACCGCGGCCAACCACGCTCAGACTTACCGCAACGACATGGACGCAATCACCACCATGAGCAAAAAGGGGTGGTTGGTGGTGAAGCGCACAGTTCCCGACACCAATGCGGTGTTCGTAGACACTTCGGCGGGCTATCCAATTTATCGAAGTGTGCTCGATTGGCTACGCAGGCCATACACTGCGTCCCAATTCTCTTCGCCGCCTTCATGGGATCCGATGACCATTCACGCTCCCGGTGGCCTCATCACCATACCCGCAAAAGAACTGCGCGGCGAACGACATAGCCATTGGATGAGGGCGAATCCGACGGGTGATTTGACGGGTTCGCCGTTCGTGAATGTGGAGGATTGTGCCCACACCGTCATTCAGGAAACAATCGCGGGCTCACGGCATAGAAATGACGCTTATGGGCCACCACGAGCCCTTCCAAACACACGCAGCCCCGTTGAGAAGAGCGAATCGGCCTATCACACGCTCTCGATTCGCGCATCTACGGGCGAAGACGTTTCGGGGGGCTCGTCCACGCTCTCCACGCTGCAACCCGTGAATCTTGAGCAATTCGACATCATCGATAACCTCATCGAAGCAGACCGCCACCTGCTTCTCATCCATCCGTCGAACAGGGAGCGGGCAAAGACGCTCTCAACGCTCCGCACCAAGCAAGATTCACCCACCAATTACCACGAATGTTCCATCGAACTGTCCCTGATGCGGGCGCGGGTGGAGGAAATCGCACCGTCGAGCGGTGAAATGCAGGGCGGCGTCGTTCTGCGCGGTCGTTCTCAACTGCTCGACATCAATGACCGCCTTTCCGAGCGTGACTTCGACCTCAACGAAGGCCACCCACTGAAGGAAATTGGCGACCTCGGCACACCCACCGTCAGCGTCACGCTTGGCGGTCTTGGGCAGGGTGGAATTGACGTTGCAGCCGACCGCACCGAGCATTCGTTTTTGCCGGTTTGGAAAGATCGTGTGGTCGGCACGGGAAATCCGTCCGTGCGCAACGATCGGCAGACTTCGACCTACTATGCCTCAACACGAGCCTTGGTTGAGTTGCCCCTGTTCCCATCGACGTTCTTTGACATTGAGCAACGGCTTCCGAGCAGCACGAACAAGCGTAGCCCGAATGCCTCCGACCGTAGCATGGAGTTCGTAGTGGATTGCACCATGACCGCATCCAACAGGCCGCAAATGGGACGTTATGAAAACCGTTGGTCCATTGATTGGGGGCTGCGTGATGGCGTGTCTGCCCTGCGCATTCACGACTACGCCGCAGTGGTCGGGAAAACGCGCGTGCGATTCATGCGGGACAATGCAGCGACGTTCGCTACGGGCGTGAGCAGTGGGACCACGTTTAACGCGACATACATCGAAGTCGATAGCATCAACCCATTCATCAACGAAGGTGGGTTTGACGCGCCTGCTGAGTCGAGCGGCGTCCGCACGTTTGCGGCGGCTGCGGACCACACAGGCGCATTCACCCCATCTTCGGAGGCTTTCGTCGTGACTGTCGGTGAAGGCATCCTCAGTGATGGGGGCATCCGTCTGCACGTCTATAAAACCGAAGTTTCGGGAAGCAGCCACCGCCTGTATTTCGACGCATTTCACGATTGGTCGGATGAGAACGCTACTCTTTCAGCGGTCAAAACGGCCATCACTTACGGTATGCCGGTTGTGATGGGAGCATGGCTCTCTGATACGCAAGAAGATGGGAACGTGTGGCCCTTGAGCGAACTCAAAGTGTCTGCGGGCACGTCAAACGCCACCATGGCTCAGAACTTTGTGGACCCGATGCGCTACACGATGGCGTTTGGGCGCATGGCGGATTCAAAGACGGCTATTTCCATCGACCCCGAAGACGAGGCAACCCTGCTCATTCGCAACGGCCCAACCATGGAAGGTTTCGTTTTCGATCCAGCCAACCACCTGTTTAGCGACGACGACTTCCCGCTCCAAGCCCCCGTTGAATGCCGCACCGGCTACCTTTCGCTGAAAGGCAAGCGGAGCGACGGCACGCTCGACTACGTTCGCCCCCTACGCCTTAATGCAGGCGACATCGCTTCTTCGGGCAATGTCAGCAATTTCAAAGAAGCGGTGCATGAGTTCATTCGACGCATCAATCAAGCAGGGCATCCCAACGCGAGCAATACGGCAGGTGGAAGTGCCTTCAACCCACCCCAATTGTTCACCACAAGTGACGGAACAGAAACCGTTTCGTCGTCGGACACTGGTTCGCACATGGGATATGTCCGAGCCTTCCTCGGTGGTGAGGTGGAAAGCAGGGACGGTGAAGGCGGCTTGTCTGTCGTCATCCATTCCACCATTCCCGGTGCAACGGGACGCAATTTCGCCGTGTGGATGCACAACCATTCTCTATATCCATACCGCCCCGTTCAAGCGGTCGGTCACGGTGGGCTGCTCGCCACCAATAGTCGGTCCTATCAGGCATCGTCTTTCCCTGCCCCTCTTCCCGTCGGCATGGACGGCGAAACGCACATTCCGATTACTACATTTCAGGGCGGAGTTCATGGACGTGTGCAAGATGATGCAGGGGGTCTGCGGACATATGCGGGTATTGGTGGTCAAACCGTGCTCAAGACCGTGCGCGGAGCACGCCGTTTCAACAACATAGCGTGGCCGAATTACGACAGTCGCGCTTTCCCACATTTGGCGGTTGAAAGGTCAGTCATGGATCTCATCACACGCATGGGCCGACGTATCACCGAGGAAAGCCCCGGCTACATTTTGGTGAATGATTCACTGTTCGGCACCTTCACTGACATTGGCGGTGGTATTGGGGCGACTGACTGTATGACGGAGGGCCCCGGTGCCTGTGCCTTCCTTCTCAACGTGCAACCGCTTGAAGGCGTTGCGAAACAATGGACGGAGCAGTTCGTGAACAACGAAGGAGAAAGTGTCGAGGCTTCTGTTCGCATCCTCTACCCACTGCCCGACGCTCACGGCATTCTGTTCTTTGGAGGTGGGCACACCGGCACCGTCTTTGACATCAGCGACGGCACCGCCAACGATTACTCCGACTTCTACACCCACCACTACTCACAGGGGCCGAGCGGTTATGCGGGCTTTCAAAATCTTGAGGAAGTGCAAACATCTGCCGCCGTTCTCGACTTCACCCAAGTGCGCAATAGGGACACCGTGAAAGACAACACCTATCGAGGGCTACACGGTGTGATGACCGTTCCTATTTCCAACGTGAGCCCAACTCTTGCCTTCACCCCCTCTCGCTCGTGTATCTTTTATCTCCGCCTCAACGAAAGCGCAATCAACAACGTGGCGCTTGGAGCAGGAAAAGAACTTGTGCTTGAAACACTGCATGACCGAAAGGCGCTCGCACGCGGGACGTTTGCGAGCACCATGTCGTCACCTGCGCCTTTATCCGGCGATCCTGAAAGTGCAGGTGTTGATTTTGCAGCGTCCACGGACGCGGGTATTGCTCTCCACACCATTCAAAGTGAAGGGGGGCAAATTGCCCGTTTGCTTGTTCCCGGCGTCGATAATGCTCAGGGAAGCGGCGCAACGGGGAACTACACCATTTCATTCTTTTTCAGCGCAGAACCGAACGTGGGCCCTTGGTCAAGTCAAGGCTACGGCAACGGTCCGGTCATCCATGGAATTGACCAAAACGGTGCAGGCTACGGTATTTCGATTGAAACGAAACAAGGAACAAACCCCGCAGTGATGGATATTGCCATCATCGCTCGCGTCAGGACCGCTTTAGGAGTTGACCACGACGAACGACTAACCCTTACCGATCAACCAAAGAATGGTTGGTATCACGTCATTTACGCGCGTTTGGCGGGTTCGGGTGGAGCCCTTTACGTCAATGGTGCTCTTGTGTCCGCCACACCGCTTGTTCCTGCGGCAAACGCCGACTTGGTAGATCAGGGCTCATATAACGCCGGAACAATCGCCAACACCCCTCATTTGCCACAAGGCGTGGGAGTCGGGACACTTTCGGCCTCCGGCGTTCTTGTGAACAAAGGCGGCGGCTACACCGCAGGAAGCACGTCGAGCATTGTCGTGGACACTGTGGCTGCATCTTCGCACTTCTCGGTGGGCGACCACATCTTCACCAACGCGGGAGTCCTTCTCGGTGAAGTGCTCTCGTTGACTGACACGAACATCACCCTGACTCGCCCCATCCTCGCCGCATTGGCAAACAATGAGAACTTGAAGAAGTCAGGTGCCCTGAGCAGTGGATTTTACGGACGTGACGTGAACATGCTCACTGTCGGCATGGCTTTGCACACCGTCACACCAACCGCCGGATTCTACTACGGAAAGCATCACGGTGGTGCATCGAACGCCTATGACCCCATCTATTTCAATGGGGCCTTGTCGGAAATCGCTATGTGGGACCATACCTTCGATGCAACAGAGGCCGCCAACCTCTACAACGCTCGGACGGTGTGGGACTAATGGTGATTCGGACTTATCCTCAGCGGGAATATCCCGCCGATCGTCGGACTTTCGGGTCCGATGAAGGGAGGCCCGCGAGCGGATATTTTAGTCTACACTTCACCTACCCCGATACCGAATACGATGACGCCACGGTAGTGACGTGGGCAGGTGGTTCATCGGCCAACGACCTTGGAATGCACTTTCTCGTTCGCACGCCCCTTGCGACGAGCAGCGCACCTGCAAACACAGACAATTTTTTCGTCATTGATTTGAAGACCGCGGGATTCAACCTTGGAACTGAAAGCGCGGCTCGGATGATTGCTGCCGCTATCAATTCGTCCCGTGACCACCAAACAGGGGCGCACAGTCGTGGGCGCTACCTGCGAGCGAAATACCAACGCATGAGCGGCAAAGCATCCTACACCGGAAAGAACGTCAATTCCAACAGACTGTCCACTGGCGATCTGAAAACCACGAGCGACTACACCGCGGGAAGCACCAACACCCTGTCACTTACCCAAGTCCCGGTCCCTGCGAATTACGAATACTACGTTGGTGACTCGCTTTACACGGCGGGGGCCAATTCGCGCTACATCGGGACCATTCGGGACGTGTATTCGGGCGCAAACCCGTGGACGGTGGTTCTCGATGCGCCTATCGCAATCGACCTCCCCTCAAACACCCTCATTCGCAACGACAGGCTTCACCTCAATTTTCAAACCGTCACTGATGTGCCGACGCACCACCTACCCACCGACATTCCACAACAGGGGACCATCACTGACTCATCGGGCAACACCCTGCGGTATGATGGGTGGTCGATTGTGCAGACGTTCACGTTCGATAACCCCACGACACAGGGTGGTGAAATTGTGTTCCGTGTGGTGGACTACGATACGGCAGCAAACATCACCGGAACTGCATCATTCACGATTAACAACGAGGTGGAGCAGCAACACACTGTTGTGGTGACGTGGGAAAGTGACACGCCAACCGGCGGTGGGTATTGGGGAACGGCAAACGGCGGCCCTATCATTCAGGGGCTCGGTGCGCCTATTCCCGTGTGGCACATGGCGGCTAAGCCGATGGACGGGGGCAACATGGGCTTGCCGGACGTTGGGCACGAATCACGGGGTGCTCAACCTTCTGCGCTTAGCGGGCATGGCTACTCGCGCTTTAGCATCGAAGGGCTCAATTCGTGCTATCTTCCGTCGCTACCACCGCCTGATATGCCCTTTGATGGGCCATCTATCATGGGTGAAGCCGCCGCCGACCCGTTCCAATGGACCGGCCTCAACGATCAGCGAAATGCCGTCGAAAGTGATGAACTGCTCATTGAGGAACCCGAGTTCGGTGTCCGAATGGACGACCGGAACGTGATTACCACGGATTGCATCGTGAGCACGAACAACGCATCGGGCCTCGGCGTCGGAACCACCGAGGTGAAGGTGTTGGCCCCCAACACTGATTTCCGAACACATTTCGATGTAGGGGATGTCATTTACTCGTCTGAGGGGGAGGCAATCGGCACCATCAGCGCAATTGAGGAAACGCATGACACGTCGTTTGACGTGTTGGGTCCGCGCGAAAGGGACAGTGGTTGGCTCTGCAATACATCCACGAGCACTTCAACCCCGAACCTTCCGGTGGACAAAGACCCTACTTCCGATCCTTCACCTTGGGCCGTGGGTGATGTGGTATTGGACGAAAGAGGGCACGAATACGGAATCATTTCCGCCTTTGCCTCATTCCAAATCACCCTCAGTGCCAATCTGACGAAGAACATAGCCGCCGGAACGCGCCTATATCGTCGTCAAGCCCTAACAACACCCGCCTCTTCGGGCCTTGCATATACGCAAGAAGACTTCGATGACGGGCGGCAGGTTTTGCTCTATAACGCAGGAGGTCTGAACATCACAGACAAGGAATCGTTTGGTGATGGAACGTCATTTGACTCCTACGCGACCGACAATCACCCACGACTCATGGTCAGCGATGCGGGGGACAAATATGCAAAAATCACCCTTCCTACCGCCTACACCGGCCTTGCTTTGTCCGGCAATTTTGGGACCATGAAGGTCACGAACTTCTATGGTGAAATCCCTGCAAATCAAAGCATTTACCGCGCCTGCGTCAAAATCACCATCAGCAGCAGCACCATTGTTCTCAGGAATGGTCAGTCGCTTTTCAAGGCCCCACCCAACGCCGATTGGGCGGTGGCGTTGGAGAATGGGCACCAAATACCGGGACGATTCGCCACGTTCTCCAATGCTCATGATGAACGACATGCTCAGATGGGCAATCTACGCGCATCGTCGGTCAATGCCGCAAAAGCAGTGGGGAAGTTCGGGCTAAAAAGCGAAAAGGCGACTATCACCACCGCATCAGATTCATTCACTGGTGCGCAGGGCTATGTTTGCCGCCCATTCCGAACCACTCGCACGGTGAACACAGAACGGGTGCGCGGCCTCATCATCCCTAACGAGGAAATGGTGTGGGAAAACCTGTCCGTTGTTGATGATAAGGGGCAGGAACTTGTGCTTCAGGGTGGGTCGCCATTCGGAACGGTCATCAAGGATTACACACACAATGCGAATCGGGTCAATCCCGCAACCGGCACTGAAACGCCCCTCCCGTCCACTGTCGGAAGCGGGGTTGATTCCAATCTTAGCATCAATCTGCCTTCGCAGGACGCCATTCCGGGGAACATTCTCGTTCGCTCCGGTCACGATCGTGTGCAGGCGTGGAGCAATCTGTCGTGGGGGATGGGTGGCCTAAGCGCACCCACCACCGAAGAAGCCGGTGTCCGAGAAGCCAACAACCAAACCACGTCGTTCGACACACACGACCGCGTTCTCCATTTCCACCCCGTTCGCATTTTGCATGACGACATGGCGTCCAAGTTTGGGCTGACCCCCAACACCACACCCGGTGCCGTCCCAAGTGGGACAACGCGCCTGTATGCCGCCCATCGCTTGAGCGATCATACGGAGCGTGGTTCTGTCCTCAAGGAAACGCAAAATGGGGTTGAACAAACCTACACCCATCCGCACCACCGCATCCGCTTTGGTCGGCAGGGACACCACTTCATCACACCACTGACCACAAGAGGGACACCGAAAGCCCTCCGCCGACAACTGCACCGTTCGCACGGTTCGGCCTACACCCTACTCTTTGAGGCTGAATCTGAGCACAAGCATTGGGGCTTTCAGTCAGTCTATAACGGCGGTAGTGCCCCACCATCCTCCACGCTCTACTACCTCGACTCTTTGGAAGTCAAGAGCGAGACATACAACACTGGCTCATTTGCTTCCGACGGCTTTCCAATGGGTGAAATCGAAGGACGGGGCCTTCCAAATTGGCGTCGTTATGACGGCACTGCGCCACAGGAACAAATCGACGTTCTCTTTGCGCCGGGTCAAGTCCACACGAAGGTGGAAGGTGCAACCGAGCAGGCGCGTTGGGTTAGCGCATACACCGGCAAAGATGGGAGCGGTCCATATTCGGCTGCACTGACGCAGGGGCCCGTTTCCATTCAAGTTTCAGTCGCTCGGACGGTGAACAACCGACACAATGCAGGCGAAGAGTTCGCGCTCAATGGATTCATGGTCAGCAACTACCTGTTGATGGGTGGTCGTCCTCCGCCCGCATGGGTAGACCATGCTCATGAGGATTCGGGCAGTGACCCCTTCGTCTATTCCACAATGGGGCTTGCTCCGGGTTGGCGCACACCCCGCGTAGCGACTGAAATTGCCACTGTGCCTCCGCTGCTCACCCATGACCCCGATTTGGTGAATGCCTCAGCCGTCCCTGTGGCGAGCGACGATACGGGTTCATCATTCAACGCGACTGATGCGCACCAAGACCTCGCGTTGCTTGGACCATCTGACACGAACTCAGGGGCTACCCCCGATGCCTTCCTTTGCACATGGACCGCCGAATATGCACATCCTGCCTTGCTCGGCACAGTCCGCGAGCAATACATGACGTTCAGATACCGACAGGCGGGAATGCCCAATGCCGTTCAGCAACCCTCAGTGCGTGGCCTATATCTCCGCAACGCTCACGAAACCGCTTCGTCGGGTATCGATCACGGGATGGCCTTTGAGCGAATTTACGCATTCCAATGGCTTCAGCAATACGGCTACAACGGCCTGAACGCAGGCGGTCACGGGACCAATTGGGGCCAAAGAGCCGCAGGTGCGGTTCTCATGGGTCATTCGGGGTTGCGTGAGGCGAACGGCACGCTTGAACTTCTTCCGCAATTCACCACAACCGGTGAGTCGCATCGTTTCAGCCGTGGTGAAGGTATTGGTGATGGACTGAGCCCCCGAAAGGTCCCAACCCGTCGTGTGCTCGACAGTGATGGGACACAGGATTGGAACGTGGTCGTGGCCGTCCATGACCCCCTCGTCGCCATCGATTGGAGTCGTCGTCTTCCCGTCCGCGCATTTGGCTTCCGCAACGCCAGTGACGCATTGAACATGCTCGCAGGCGATCCTGCCGAAACATCTACCTCAATGGACGCTATTCTTCGCTCGGCTCGATTTGACGGCGGCAAGCACGATTCTCTGAATGACCTGCCGACGGGTGGAGATTGGCCGTGGGCTACGGGAACGACATACACGGGTGTTGAGCGAACGGCACCTATTGGCTTCGTCGTCAGTCAGCAGACGAACGAAGCACATGATGGGCAGGGTTTCAACCGCCTGTCGAATGCCCCGTGGGCGCAGGGCGAACGTCGCGTGGGCATGGGGCGTGTGCTTCAGCACGAAATGCTCGGTGTTGTGAACCCACGAGCCATGCCCGCAGGGCTCATGGATGCGCACAGGACCGAGTTCGCCACCATCACGGGCTCAAGTGCTAAGTTCATGGAAGCGAAGTCCGTGAATACTGGCTCGGACCCCATCATCGGACTGAACCACCATTCGGGGGACAAAGCAAAGGCTGCTGATTCGGTGGAAGCGGTGCTCCAAGCATCCGAGTTCGGGGCCTCAGTGGGCAGTGAGTTCTACCATCACAAAGGCTCCAATCTCCATCTCAACGCCCACCCCGTGGATGTGAAAACGGCCACCCAAGAGCACTTCCCCGCCGTTGGATGGGGAACGAGCAAAAACATGCCCGACACTACCCAAGCCGAACGAGGAACGCTGCCCATCCCACTGCACGAAATTGCAGACCACAGGCAGGTTCAGTCAGATTTGTCCCCGCGTCTTGGCCTGAATGTCGAAACGGAAACGGAGCGTTCAGAAGGGCGCAACACCGACTACATGGTGACGAGCACCAAAGCCGTGTCCCTGCATTCGGACCTCGCGGTTGGTCAAATCTTCCCCATCACGCCTTCATGGGTCCAAGAAACACGTTGGACCAAAACAGGGGCGTCGAAGGGCAGCATCACAACCACTGCGGCTCGCCCCAACGAAACCTACGGTGGCCGGTCCGACCCTAACCAACGCAACGCCAAACCCAAGTGGACGTTGAACGAGGACACTGACCTCTCAGCCCTTTCCAACCCCTTCAGTGACGATATTCAGCAAGCCAATGGTGCAGGCATCCGTGACCATTGGGCCGTGCGCGGATCAGCGGACCTGCCCCCATGGGGCGGTGTGTTCATTCTGCGCAAAACGTGGCTTGAGCGGCGTGAAGAAGGCGACCTTCTCCGAACAAGGCAGGGTGGGACAAACGCCACTGCAAAGGCGCAAATCGCGCAGCCTGTTCGCCGTTATGCTGACTACATCGTGCGCATGGTTCGCCCCTTGAAGGTGTTCGGCTACACCTCCGAAAACGATTCGGACGGAACCCTGATGAATCAGGATGGGTGGTTGCTCGGACCATACGCAACCATCACTGAAGCAGGGTCGAAGGACCAACCGTTCACCCGCGACAAGCGGTATGGGATGTTTGAATCTTCGACCAATTCGCAAGGAGGGGACATTCAGGGCATTTCATCTCCCTACGACACCGCCCCGACCATTGAATGGCCGGACGCAAATGAACGCGATGTCGTGTGGCACCTCATTCCCTCGGCCAACATGCTTCAGCACTTCAAGTCCGATGCGGCCCGTCGCGATCGCAACGGCGTGCTGAATGCCTTCGTGGACGCACGTTATTCACAAAGCACCCACCCCGGCGGTGGCGAGTCCATATCTCAAACAGAAACGGTGTATGCCACCGACGACACCTTCGCCCTTGACCCCTACTTCCGGCGCGATAAGGACGTTGAGGCGGTCAGGAAACAACCGGACTACGCTCTTGCCGCCCTTGGACCCCGAACCACCATCAAGTTCGACACAGGGACCGCGCTTATTGTGGAAGACGCTACGGCCTTCTCCAAAACCGGCTACCTCGTCATCATCGGGCTGACCGGCTCAGTGCGCTATTCGTCACGAACAGAAACGAAGTTCACCATCCTTTCAGCGACGGGACAGTGCAGTTCAATTGCAGATTTGGCGGGCTACGAATTGCGTCAGGGCGTGGCTGCTTCTACGGAAGTGGCGACTATCGCTCATCTGACACCGCCTATCGTTCCCCTCGTCGTGCTTCCGTCTTTGGTGGACAACGCGGTGAGCGTCGGCATGGTGCTGAGCGACAAATGGGATGCGACAAGCAGCGACGACTCAGCGAATTATGCGACAAATATGGCCTACCGCGGTATCGGCCACTACAACCCCTCAGACTTCATCATGCTTAGCCCTCAGCGTTTCGTGCTGAGCGACGGGCAGAATGGCGGGTTCGTGTCCTATCGTCACGCACCGGGCACAGGCGGCCTTCTCACACCATATGTGGACGGGCGACCGATCAACACCTTTTCGCCCCCCTATCTAATCGATGAGATGCAGCAGCGTTGGAGGGTTGCAGGGGTTCGCAACGACGACGACACAGAAGTTCTCTTCCGCAATCTGAACGCAGAAACGCTCAGTGCAGCGGGTATGGGCATTGGTGCGGTGCGCTTTGGTCAGCACATGGGCGTTGGTGTTCGCACCAGTGACGCTGCACTCATGTTGCTCAACGACTTGGCTTCCGCTATCCCCGGTGCAGACCTCACCATCTTCAACATTCAACACGAACAAGCCACAACGGACGCGGGCGTTTATGCCGACTATTCGTCATCAAACATGAGCCTGACCGCTGCTCGCACGGCCTTCCTATTCAGTCACCCGTCACTACGCGACATGCTCATGCACAGTGCCTCTTTCATCAGCCGAAAGGGCCGAGGCATTGGTGTCATGGATATTCTGCGCGATCTGTCGCGTATCGACGGACACCAATTGTCCCTCAGTGAAAACGGTTTGCTCATCTATTCACCGGAAGTGTTCACGGGCAAGGAACGACGTGTGGGAACGAGCAGCGGCCCGCGAAACATCACTGTCAGCACAATGCTTGAGATGGCGAACCGTGTTATCGTGGAGGGCGATGCGGTGGCTCAGAATGAGGTTATCCGTGGTGACGTGCGCGACACCGAGAAAATGCGCGAAATGGGTGGTCCGGGCGGTGAAGAAGGTGTTGAGCGCACCATGAAAGTCACCGTTCCGGGTGTGCGGGAGCGGAATGTGGCCCTTCGGCTCGCCAAAGGATTGCTGCGTCGTTCGACGCAGGGCTCGTCCCTCATTCGTGTTGAAGGGTTGCTGCAATCTACCGACATCCGACCCGGTGAAATCCTCAACGTGGACTTTTCGATGGAGAACATTCGGGGTGAGTTTGCCGTGTTTGAGGTGCGGCACGACTACGCCACGGGTATGACCGACCTCATCATCGGGCAATACGAAAAGGGAATTGAGGGGCTGATTGCCGACCTTCAGTCATCTACGGCCTCCGTGCAGGAAGAAGATCCAACGCGCACCAAAGAGCAATTCTCAATCTCACTCAACGCTCCTATTCGCGTGGTGTCGGCTCAGCGCGTTCTGACGCGATTTGTGAACGGCACACGTTTCTTGATTGGGGCGCGGCACCGTGGTGAGCCAACGACCCACCAATTGGGAACCATTGGTGTGCGTGGAGGGCGCACAGGCGTGACGAAAAATGGCGCAGTGACCGCAGGTTCCACAACCAACTTGGCCGTGAACGGAACCGACGCTACGTTGCGCTATTCACAACACGATGCCGTGTTGAATGATGCACACGCTTTGGTCGGCTTTGTTTCGTCGGTGGCGGCGACCTCCATCACCCTCTCGGCAAACAACATCGTGGCTATTGCAGATGGGGATAATTTGCGGGTAGCATCAAAAAGGATGGACCCCGTGGGTCACTCAAAGAGCGTTTTCTACGAGGTGCGTTGAATGCCGGTGCTTGATGGGATTAAGGCGGAATTGGCGGCTCACCTGCAAACGCTTGTCACCAAGATGAGCCTTGGGACGATCGGCGGACGGGCTACGAGCCGTGACGGCGGGGCAGGAAACGTCGCATTCAGTGTGACGCCCACCGTTCAGCGCATTGACGATAGGGCAGTTTCCATCACCGGCATTTTCGACACGCAGCACATCGCCTCAAACGACGTGAAAGAAGTGGTGTTGCATGGGGCAACTCCACTCGATAGTCCTGCTTTTCGTGCTTCCTTTATCCCTATCAGCAAGAACGCAACCAATGAGATTCGCATTGATGTGGTCATGGAGGTGCGCTGATGGGGACAACGGGGATTGGTGAAGGTCACGAAAAGACGGGCACAGGAGCCACATGGCAGGCGGATGGGCTGCGCGACACCGACGTTCTCTCGACGGCCACCTTAACCGGCTTCCTTGAGCGAGGGCTTGGGAACGGCGTTGTGCCCGTCACCATGACCAATTATGGCTCTGACGCCTCTCGCAACAACCCGATTAGTGGAAATGCCTGCGTCCGCCCAAATACGGGAGGCGCGTCCAATTCTATTTTTGTGGACACTGGTGTGGTGTGCCTCGATGGGGCTTTCTACAACGTCGGAAGTGCCTCGGCATTCAATTTCAACACATCTTCCTACTACAACGCACGCTTCAACGCGGGAGGCATGGTCCTGCCTTCTGCGCTGAATGAGGAATGTTGGGTGCTCGTGATTGTGGACCCTGAACTCACAGGGACGAACAACATTGGTTTGGTTTGCGGCACCGTCGTGAACACTTCAACGGGCATCTATCCGCAGATGCCGTCGAGCCACCTCATCAAACAATCGTGCATCCTCGCAGCCATTCGCGTCACCTACGGTTCGCCTCTTGTCGTCGCCTCGGTCGAAGACAAGCGTGTTTTCATTCGCGGGGGTCCGTTGCCCCTAACGGCACTGTTCAACAGTTCATCCGCAGGGACAGACCCGCTCAACGACTATGGGACGAGCCCTACCCTAACGGCAGGCAACCTACCCATCACCAACTTAGGTCTGCTTTATGCACGCGATCCGGGCGGGTCACTCCCCGGTGCCGGTCAGACGCACCTCTATTTTGCTGACGACCAAGGAACGGCGCACCAAATCACCCCTCTTCCAAGACAGGACAAACAAACCATCGCCTACACGGGTGTTGGCAGTGGTGGAGCACTCACCTACACTCCGATTGCTGCACCATCCACGGGTGGCGAGCACGTCATCAGCGCGGTTTGGTTTGGCTCTGGCTCGACAAAGATGTGTCCTCTCCGCGAAGTCATCCACTACACGGTGTCAGGGAAAAACATCGTTTTCACAGATCTCGCAACAACCGTCGCTTCCCCCCTCGGTCCCCTCGGCATCGGTGAAGTGGTTTTCACCTACATGTATGGGTGATTTAGCATGAAATACCGTTCTAAGGTCGAACAGACCTGTCCCGGTTGCAGCGAGGCAGTTCTCGCCGTGCGTATCAACGGCTTTTACGCAGGTTCCCGCGACCGTATCTTCATATGGGAATGCCCGACGTGTGGTGAACTGTGGAAGAAGGCACGACCCCGCCTGAAGACCGAGCCTTTGGGGTCGGTTGGTCTGTCGTAAAGGGCAAGTTCCGCGGTTATTCACGCAACCCCATGGAAGGGCGTGCTGAACGACAGGCGAAGCGGCGTTCCTATTCCGTTTCACGAAAAAACAAGGAAAAGAGGACTCGGGCTCGCTATTCTCGCGGCAAAAAGCGCGGGTCAGGTAGTGGCGCTCGCCCAAAGATGCGACGGGATCTTGGCGCGGGTGGCGGTCGTGTAGCCCGCGATCGCTGAGCAATTCGTCACAAGTCAGAACAGTTTCGACTGTGTGTCTGTTGGGATATTGCGCGTAGCGATAACCTCGACCTGTGGATTTTTGTTGCCCTTCGGCTTACGCATCCATGGGTGGATGGTGTAGCCGTATTCCTTCATGGCGTCGATGTAATCATCCAAAGGCTGCAAAGTGTTCTTGTCGTAGAGGTAGTTCGACAAAATGACCGGCCCCTCGTGCTCAGCACCAATCCTTAGCGTTTCCATTTGCAGATCGTCGAGGGTTTTTCCTGCTCCCTGTTCATCCGAGCCACCATAATTGATATCGCGGCTGATGTAAGGTGGGTCGAGATAAAGCAGGTGCTCGTCCGTCAGGTGACGAGCCGTATCAGTGATACTGCCGGTGTGAATATCCACGTTGGCGAGTCTTTCCGCATACGGTCCGTAATCAAGCGAACCTACCTCCCAAGGCATCACGCGATAATTGCTTCCGGTTCCGGCTCGGCGGAATGAGGGCTTCTTGATGCGGCCTTCTGTGTAGCCCGCCGTTTCGCTTCCCCAAGGCTCGTATTGGAACAAACCGTTGCGTTGCTGAAGATTTGTGCCGAGCAACAGACGTGCGAGTTCCTGCGATTGATGACCTGCGAGTCTTTGCCCGTCCACGTCGCGCCGTTCCCGCAATTCGTTCATGCGATCTACCATTCCCTGCATTTCTTCGGGGTCGCCGGGAAAGCGCACTTCCCCAATGCCCTGTTTGAGATTCTGCATGAGGTTTGTGAGGTCGGGGTTGATGTCAGCATACAGGCCGCGAGCCTGTGGGTCATTCATGCCGAAAATGAATGAGCCGCTGCCGCCAAACAATTCAGCAGGTATGAAGTCGCCATCGAGTTCCTGTCGGATGCCTCGCAAGTGAGGCATGATGAGAGTCTTCCCACCAATCCAATTCAGCGGGGCCGGAAGCATGTTGCCTTCGGGGTTGGCGAATCCCTGAAGGTCCGAAAATCCAATTCCTTTATCGCGCACGGCTTTCCAAGGAACCTTCGTCGTTTTCCCCTCCTTCCACGGAAGAGAGGGCAATTGTGTTCCGGGCTTGTATTGGCTCAAAAGAGATTGGATTTCGGGGTCTGCTTCCCTGATGTCGGAAAAGGCCCTACCTCCCCATACGCCCGATTTCAAGACGGACCACCCGCCCGTCATAGCCTCGGTGTGGCCCCACACGTTCATGACTCACTCCACTCCCCAATGAATTGTTCGCTTCCTCGGCTTCTCCTTGGGAACGGGTTCGGGGGGTTGCGGATCTGCGTCATAGCAGCGTTTTGAGATGCAGCCTCCCGAGTTGCACCTTGGTCGCTTAGCGATAGACCACTTCAGTTGTCCACAATTCGTGCATTCGACCCAACGCCAAGGCATTATTCTTCCTCCGTGCTCAACCAGTCCACTTCTGCGTGGGCCTTCTTTCCTGTTTGTGGATTGGGAAAGCGAAGTCGCTTTTTCTTGGCGACCGCGTGGAACAGACGGCGGCAAGCCCCCGCAGTGCTGAGAGCCGTCCTCGCCATCAAAACATGCCTGCCGCTTCGGAACATAGCGAAGGTCTGCAAATAGCCAACGATGGAGTAGAAACGGTATGCGTCGAGGGTGATGTTCGCGGCGACCAATTCAGTGAGAGAATATCTCTTGCCTTCGTTTTGAAGGACTTCTGCGCTAACGCTCTTCGCCTCCTTCAGAATGTCGAATGTGTCGTTTGCGGGGAACTTCTCGGGTAAGTTGTGCCCGACGTAAGAGAGGTCGGGGTCAAAGGATGAGAGGCGGAGGATCTCGCATTTCAGAACGCGCTCTATGTGCCGCGCCTTCTCATCGCTCCACATGTCCGTGTAAATCGTGTGCCGGTCGCCAACGACGGCAATAAGGATGATTTCGGCATCACCACGATAGCCTGCCGCTTCGATGTTCGCATCGAATACGGCGCAGACTCCTTCTCTTTGGTTCATGACGAAGCACCCCACGAAAGGCTCACGAAGTTCCGCCCACCTTTGCCGGACTTCACAATCTTGACTTGGTGACTGTTCTTCAATTGCTTGAAACGGCGTTGGGCGGTGATGTTGGCGATGCACTGCTGCGTAGCATAAACCTCAAGCAATTCTGTTTGCATAGCCCGTTCCACCCCGTCGCGCTCATCGACGTATTTCCTGCACGCACCATAGGCAGACTCCCACGCACCGCGCTCAGCGGCAATCCTCTTCTTGTCGGTGACGTTCTGCTTTTGCTCAAGCCAAATGATGAGGTTATGGAAATTGTCGTAGATGATTTCCGAGGCCATCATCACATGGTCTTCCGTGATGACGGGCGAGCGCATGATGATCGCAATCAGGTTTGCGAAAATGAAGGTGTAATTCTCAATGTTGGGAATGAAGGTCATGGCCGTTTCTCGGACGTTCTCGTTGGTGATGCCGTGGACGAGCGCGTAGTAGTCGTCATTGGCGTTGAGAATGGCGGCGTGGTAGCCGGGAGAGACATTGAAAATGTCGTATGCGTGGTCCATGGCGGCCTGCTCTCGGTCTTGGTCAGACATGCGATTCCACAATTCATCACGACTGACCGTGAAGACGGCGACGTTGCCTTCCTCGTCACGTCGTTCAGCGATTTCGTCCACAAGGCCCATGGCGTCAAAGAGGCGATTCTTCATCAGGTCCACGCACTCGGTGATGTAGCCCGCGAGCGTTTCGTAGTCCATGATGCGCTCATCGGGACGCACATACGCACCTGCAACGCGGTGCTCACTGACCGTCTGCCGTTGCTCGGCGGTGATGTCGTTTTGGAAGAGGAAGACGCGCTGAAAGAAACCCTTGTCGAGAACATGGTGCATGATGTCCTTTGGGGGGAACGTCGTCATCCACAGGGACACGCCGGAGGGCGTGTAGACCGAACCCCCGACAAGGTGCTTCACGAGCACGTTTGTGCGTGACCCGAGAGGGGCCATGGCCTGCTGCAAATACAGAATTTTGTCGCTAAAGTAGGACTTCTGATCGTTGAGTAGCACGCTCGCCTCATCGAAAAGCATGGTCTTGTAGCCGTTCAACAAACCCGGAATGACGATGTGGTCCATTTCCCCCGTCGGGCGACCGTTCTCATCAATGACGGGGCGGTCCTCAATGGTCCCAATCAATTTCGCGTCGGAACCGGCGGTGAAGGTTTCGCTTTCGATGCCGAGGGCTTCAAGCAGACGGTCGGTGAACTCCCATGCAATTGATTTCCCCGTTCGGGATTGCTGAATCCAATAGGTGTGGACCCGACAGTCGATGAAGGTTCCGTGGATAGGGATGCGCAAGAATGGCGCAGCGGCTTGGCCGGTGACGAAGAAAAAGGATAGGAGGCCCGCGAACTCGTTGAAGAAAGAAACGGTGTTGAATCGTTCGATATAGCCGCGAATGAAGCGTGCTCCGTCATTGTCGGCATTCACGACCATGTAGTCGTCCCATTGACGGTTGGGCGTGACGTTGGTTTCCAGTCCAAGCATTTCCAAACCTCCGGTTCTCTCCCATCCAACACCACGCCATAAAGGAAGGGGGCGCTCAGGCCGTCCCCTTCTTGACTCTCTCTTTCACCACAGGCTGCTCACTTGTGAGGCCAGTATGGATGGCTTCAGCGCGGACCTTGCCGATGCCGTCTATGGTCATCAATTCCTTCTTGGTCGCCGCGCTGATTTCGATGATGCACCCGAACACGGCGAGCAGGGACTTAGCCTGTGCTTCACTACACCCAACGGCCCGCAGGGCATCGACGCGAACGTCCTCAGATGCGGTCCTGCGTAGGGTGCGGGTGCTGCTCGATCCGACAGTCCCGTCCTTCTCACAACGCTTCACAATCCAACGAGCGGCGGCAGAAGTGCTTGGGAAGTGCATGATGGTCACATCGTAGTCCACATCGAAACGAGCAAGCGCCCCGATAAATTGGGCCTCAATGGCCGCATACGGAATCTTTCGCCCACGTCGCTTAATGCCTGCAACGTATTTGTCCAATGTCCCATGTATGACGAGGGCGTAGCGCGTGAGGTTGTCGTCCATATTGTCCAATTGGCGGGCGAGATGCCCACTGTGAAGAGACTGAAAGAAGTCCTCCATGGTCTTAGCCTCGATGCCGACTTCACCGAAGGAGTAGTCGCTGAGTAGGTTCTCTTGCACCTCGCAGGCAATTTTGGCCTTTGCTGCGTGTTTCATCACCAATTTCTCAAGACCGGACCTCTCCCGATTGTCGATGAAAATTGTCTTTCCCGTCACTGCTTCACCTCCTGATGCGCTCTCCGAATACACGTCAAACAAAGGCCGCGGAGCGGGTGAAGGACGTTCGTGGTCTTCCCACATTTTCGACATTCTTCACTCTTCTTTGGCATCGTCCTCACCCCTGTGCAACGTCAATTCCTCCAACCGCGCTCGGTTGAGCAAATCGGTGACGAGCATGGCGAATTGCGGATCTCCCGTCAGGGCCACCGTATGTCGCTTTTGGCAAATGTCGAAAGCACCCGGCATATCCTGACTCTCACGGAATCCCCACTCGGGTTCATCGTAGCCAAAATCTTCCCACGAGAACTCACGTTGCATAGCATGGATTTCTTCTACCTGCTCCTGAACTGCGTTCGCCTTCTCTTGAAGTTCTTTCAGTCGTTTGCGACGAATTGCCTCGATGTCTTCGCTCATGTTCCCGCGCTCCCGTCATAAAACGGACATTTACCGAGGCAGTAGCCTCGCTCATATAGGGTTCGGCACGTTGGTGTTTGGTAATAGCGCCTAACACCGTGTTCGGCGTGCATTCGTGTGATTTGGGGGTTATAGTCAGACCACTTCAGGTCCTCAATGAAAGAGCAAACGCTCTCCACAATGCTTTCGTGGGAAACGGGGGAAGAACGCGGTGGCCGCGCAAATGAGCGCAACCTATCCATGAGAAACATCATCAAGAACGCCCTCGGCTCGTGAGGGGGGTTTGCTTGTTCGCAAGCAGCCTCGGCCAAGCAGGGCAAGACGTTCATCGAGCCCACGCGCTTCATGTCGATTTCCACGGGCTGCGCGTCGAACTCCACGTCGTCCTGCACCTTGATGTCGAGCAAGAGTCCGTTTGTGCCGTATGGGAACATTCCCCCGTGCGGGTTGGCAGCACGGTCGAGGAAGTCTTTCCATGAGAGGGACAGGTCCTCGGTGGACACGGGGAAACCCCAAAGGCCACGCTTGAAATTGAACGAATTGGGGATGCGGATATGCCGGTCGGGGCGGAAGGACACGACAGGATCGAGCGTGCTCAGGTTGAACTCCTTGACCCACCCATCCACAATGCGTCGTCCTGTCCGCATCAAGTCGGACATACCGCGCCCGTCGGGGTAATGTGTCTTGTCGAGCGACACCCAAGTGTGCAGGCCACCACCAGTGAACCACATAGCGTGGCGAATGTTGTTGCTCAGCAGGTGGTGATGAAGCATGGAGGCTTCTTGGATGCACCTATCTCCTGCCTCGGAGTCTGTTCGCCCGTTCACCTTGGCTCGCTCGTAGTCCATGTCGATAACGAAATGGGGCACAATGGCGGTGGCGTATTCGCCGCGCTTTCCGGTGCCCTTCAATTCACGAAAGCCATACACCGTCGTGGTGATGTTGTCTGCCCCGTTGGTCGCAGCGACATACCGCTGCAATTCCTCCATCGAATGGACAACCTTCCTTTTCCGCATATCCACCTCGCGGGGGAAATGACGGAACATGTGACTCACCACAAATCACCTCAGAAATCGAAAAGGCTCCGTTGTGCCCGTTGCTCACGGATGACCACTTCTTTCTCTTCTACCCAATGAGTGATGCGCCTTCGGGCGATGTCGATGTAGTCCTCTTCCATCTCAATGCCGATGAAGCGGAAGCCCTCATTTGTCGCAGCAATACCCGTCGTCCCGCTCCCCATGAACGGATCGAGAACGACGCCACCGGGCGGCGTGATGAGGCGGCACAGATAGCGCATCAAATCCACAGGCTTCACCGTGGGGTGGTGGTTCTTTGCGGCGGGAGCGGTCCTTGATTCACGAACCAATTCGCCGCCACACTTCGGGCACACAGAATCCTGTTGCGGACACTTGCGCCCACAATCTCCACATTCGTTGGTCCACTGAGTCTGACCCACCAATGTTCGTGCGCTTTCCTCCAATTCCTCAAGACCTGCGTTGCGCTCAGCCTTAGACGGCTTAGCACAATAGAAGAACTTGGATGCGCCGGACAATCCATCAAACACGCCGTTGTCGTCCCCTACATTCTTTGACGAGGTGGACCACGAATTGCCCGTGCCGCCTGTTGTGTCCGTCTTTCGTTCCGACGAGAAGGCGTTGCCCACCGATGGAGCCTGCTCATCAAGAATCGCGCCCGCTTCTTCGTCAAAAATCACGTTGGCGGGCCACCGGCCTTTGCGCAATTCCAGTATTTCATGTCCCGTCCTCGCCCAATTGTCGCTTCGATCTTCTGTTCCATCGGGGTTCTTCGGATATTCGGCTTGACTCCCTCTTGAAGTGCCTCCGTCTTGACCGACACGGCAACCGTCAATGTTCAAGCCACCTGTGCCATGCTCAAGCACGTTTTCAGCCACCGTTCCAATGAGGGGCTTTCGTGCTAAAACACACGGCTCATGGGCGGGCTTGAGAGCCGTTCCCCACCCGCCCCATGGGGCTGCGGTGTCGGAAAGGGCCCTCACCTCCCGCTCCTGTTTCATCTGTTGCCGTCCGGCGTGCATATTTCCACCCTGCATCCCGACATCCACAACCTCGGTGCCGATGACTTCGCCGGTATGACCTGCGGCTTTGTCAATGGCCTTGCTCACGTTGAGGGACTTTGGAAAGCCGGTCCCATAGAGCCACATGATTTGGTCGCGGATTTCAAAACCGGCGTCTTCGATAGCACAGGCCATGCGGTGATAGGTGCGGGATCCCGCGAACGAGATGATGTGACCCCCCGGCTTCAGGACGCGAAATGCCTCTTTCGCCCAAGCCTCGGTCCAACGCTGAAACTTCACCATATCCACATCGACATAGCCGCGGGTGTGTGTTCCGGGCGTCCCCCATTCGATTTGACCCGCCATTTTGGAGGGGTCGTCCCAATCCTTTCCCATGAAGGACAGACCGTATGGGGGGTCCGTGACTATCGAGTCTACGGAACCGTCTTCCATGCCTTCCATGACTTTGATGCAATCGCCATTGATGAGTTCGTATGTCATATTTAATCCTCCAAGTGTTGTCTGAAGCGAGGGCAGAAGTCTTTCACCTTACACCATGGCTCGCAAATGCGGCTTTGCCGACCCCGCGAAATCAATGGGAAGGAAGGTCCCTGTTCGCTCCCATCGTGCTTCCTGTGTGAACGAATGAGGTTCTGCACGTCGCCCATCATCAGACCCAACTCGCGGACGCGCACAGGCTCTACGAAGCGAAACACCTCAGCGTCTTCAGTGTCCGTGTCTACGACGCCTCGCGTGTGGTCCCAACCCCAATGAGTGATTCGTGCTGAATCGTTCGACTTCCTGAGAAGCCAAACGTAGAACGCCATTTCCTTCCTCATGGACTCGTATTTGTATTCCTTGTCCTTCCATGCACCCGTCTTCAATTCATGCAGGTGCAGCGAACCGTCGGGGTTCTGAAAGATGCGGTCAATGACGCCAATGAAGTGAACGCGCTGCTTTACCCCATCAAGGTTCATCTCAAATACGAGACTCAATTCCAATTCGTTGCCCCACGGGAGGAAGTGCTGCGGTTCACTTGCTGCGAAACGCTGAGCCTCGACCTCAACCAAACGGTCAATGTGCAAGTCCTCGTCAAGCATGAAATGCTCCTTGGGATTCCTCGGTATCTCCATCGGGCCGGGAAATTGTGATTTGAAATAGCGGCGTAAATCCTGCGGATCGTCCAACTGCCCTGCCTTCTCGATATCCACGGCATCGTAGAACAACTCCAAGCATTCGTGGACGTTCACCCCCCGAATCATGTTGTCGTTGGCAGGCTCCTTCATCCCAAGAACGCGCTTGATGAAGTATTGTTGTGAACAGAAGGTGTAATCGGCCCACGAGGATTTGCTGATGCGCAAAATGTGGTTGTCGGGAGCACCGGGCCACCAATCGTAGCGTGAGAAAAGGTCGTCGTGCCCCTCAATGGGGATGGGCCGTGGTGCTTTGTGTTCAATCATAGAATCACCACAGTGCGACAGGTCTTGAGGCGTCCGGCGTAGGTTCACTCCATCCCATGGCCTCGTAGATAAGCGAAATGGGTGAGATAATCTGCTTCTCAATAGTGGCCGTGAGGTCAAGCGTCAGCGCCTCCCTTTCCTCGTCCGTGCGGAACGCCTCAATGCCCCTGACGGTGTAGAGGTGGGGCACACCATCGCCCTTGGCGAACTTGTGCTGCGCCGTCAGATTATATCGACGGGCTGCCCCCTGAAACCCACCTGCGTTTTCGTATGCTTCCGGTCTTTGGCCGAGGCGCGAACGCATGGCGAGATCCTGACGGGGGGCCTCGCCGCTTTTGACGCGGTGAATGTGCTTGAACACGATGGCGTCGATTTCATCGCGCGTAGCGTTGTCGCGCGTCAAAGCAACGAACGCCTCACCCTGCACGTCTTTGGTGATTTGTGATGCGTTGCTCTTCTTGAACTCAAAGCCCGTGCAGTGCAGGTCCGTTTTGGGCCACACGACCCACCCGAAATTGCGGTTCTTCTTCGCAGCCACCCAAGACACCATGAACTTCTCAAACTCAACCACAAAGCGATCGGTGTCGAACTCCTTCTGAATGCGCTCAGTCAGTTCGGTGGCGATTTTCTCACCGTCGGCTTCTCCAATGGAAATGTAGGCACTGTCCGTATGCCCCGCGAGCGCAGTATAACCCATATCGTCGCATAATTCCATGAGGCGCGACACAAGAGCACGGCCAACGTAGGTGATTGTCTCGGCAACCTTCCTGTGTGATTCACCATGACCTGTGTGTCCCATGAGCCCATACACACTGGCGGCGGCTCGCTTGAAGGCCAATTGCAGGGTGTTGAATCCTGCGTATTCGGATGAGCCGGGAGCGTGCATCTTCATCTCCGTCTTGGCTGCATTCCTCGCGTCCGCGAGGTCGATCTGCAACTGTGGGAGAACGCCCATAGAGCGTTGGTCCCAATGGGTGTCGTTCCCAACAGTGCGCGTATGTTCATCCGGCTCCTGCCGAATCGTCTCAGGAGAAATGTTGTTCCCGCGTTGGATTTCTGCATACATGGCTCGGAAGTCGAACACCCCAACGTGAGGGTGGCGGCCTGTGATTGGCTCAGCGACGAATCCTCCCGCGTATGATTCCTTGACGCCCTTCACGCCAGTAGGCGCGGCCCACGTCGCGCGACGGCGCAGGAGGCCACGGGCAAACGCGCTCACCGTGAAAACGGAGGAAAAGGAAACGCCGCACACGCGCTGAAGTGCCATGAAGAAGCGGCTGACATGGTAGGATTGGTCGATTCGGTCGGTGAGTAGGATGTCACCACGGTGGTAATGCAGAAAATCCTCCCAATGGTCCATCCACAATTCGTGGTGAGTTCTACCCTTCATGTCTACCTTCCACAGTTCAGGCTCATCGGGCCACAAGAGGCGACCGACCGAGGCGAGGCGGCGGTCAGACAATTGCCCGTTCCCGCCGTCTTTCCAAACACGCTCAAAGCCGTGGTTCCTGTCGGCAAGATCGAGGGTGAGGCGACCGAGAAGGACTTGTGTTCCTTCCTCATAGAAGCCGCTTCGTGGCAGATGCTTCATCGGAGGCGACGTGGTGTCCTGAATCGGCGTAGCCCAATCGAGAGCGAGGCCACAGGCGCGGTATCGCTCGTAGACCTTGGGCCAATCCGCACGGTTCCCCGCCCATGTAGTCACGAGGTCGGGGTCCAATTCAACGAACCGTTCTGCAAAAGCAGTAAGCATGTCTGACTCAGCGTGACATTCCCCATGAACGGGGTGCCATGCGAATTGCTCAACGTCTACACCGTTCGTGGTGAACCCCATGGCCGTGATTTCGCCCTGCTCATTCCATTCCATGTCGAAGCCACCTGCCCGCACGACGTGCGAATACCAATCGGGCCATTCCTCCACAGTGATATTGTCGATGCAAAAGCGGTCAGCATAGCGAATATCCGCCTCCCACGAGTCACCGCACATTTTGGACATGGCGCGAACGTCGGAGGGCTCGTTTGCCTCCACCTGCACCAAGTGCCGCCCATCGAGGGATGTTGCGGTCTTCTCTCCGATTGACCACCCGAAGAAGCGTTGATCGAACATCTCGGAAAGACGGTCCGCCTCATCCCTCTCCAAGAACAGGTAATGCCTGAACGGCACCGAGCCCTGAACAAGCGACCCGTCTTCGGGGTCACGGTATCGGAGGAAGATTGCCTGTTTTCCCTCTTCTGTGACGAACGGCTCAACAATCACGCTTCTCCCCCGGCATCTTCCTGCCGCGGGGCAATCACGACCGTGGTTCCCGTTTCAGCACCGCTCTCTTCGTCGGAGAAATGGTGACGCATCACGAGAGGACAGTCGTTTCCTCCGTGAAGAGTAATCGTTCCGCTTGAAGGCATGGCCTTGATTGCGTCCGAAAGCCAACTGCCAAACCATTGGCTGATGGTATCGTCCACTTCAGTAAGCAAAGTTTCTGGATCGAGCGTGTGCTCCACGCGCACACTGTCGCGCAACACCGTGTAGGTAATCTGCTCTTCCTCGCAAATGATGGCGTAAAGCGCACCCTTGGAAATGCCCGAGCCAACCGAGCGGAGAACGCGGAAGTCGGACGCGGTGAATCCGGCCTCGTAGTCGAACGTGCCGTTCGTGCCGAAGGACACCCAACCGCCCCTTTCCGCTTCTTGAAGCATGTTGGACACCGCTTCGACACCTGCCACCGAAGTGGCCGCGGCGAGAACCGGCAAACGGAAGAAGCCCTTTGGTCCCGTGAACGTCACGTTGTCGCCATCGGATTCGACCGTAATGGGCACGCTTCCGTCACCAAGCCCCTTCAGGAGAGAGAGGACAAGGGAGATTTGACCAAGCGTGATCGAACCTTCCTCGTTTTCTGTTGCGGTGGTGTTCCATCGTTCGATGTAAAAGGCACGCTCCATGGTTCCGGCGGCTGAGATGTGTTCATCGGCCACCGTGACCACGAGGTCGTCCATTGAAGCGAACGGTTTCAAGAAGGCCGCGAGGCGGTGTTGTGGGAGCGTAAAGGACGCCATCACTGCTCACCTCCTTCCTCTTCAACGTCAAAGTCGCCAACCTTGAGCCCGTCCCATCCGAACCACTTTCCGCCATCAGGACCCTGCTCAAACAAGAGAACACGACCACCCGCGCTGAGAGATGTGCGGTTCGACACGACTCGTGCATACGCGCGGGTCACGCCCGTGGGAGCACCGTCTTCATCGCGCTCTTCTTCAGTTTCGGTGTAGACGACTTGCTGCAAATGGCCTTCCGTGTCTCGGAGCCACTTTGCGGAGTCCTGACCAACCAATTCGTTGCCGTTGGAATCGTATGCGGGTTTCATGTGGGTGATGATGTAGCAGTGGACGCCACCGCGGCACAATTCACGGAGGCCAATCATGGCGGTCTGATACCGCGTGGCCCGAATGTTCCAATTGAAGCGGCCAATCTGCGTCGTAGCCTTCTTCCCCGCCACGTCGATACCGTCAGCACCGAGTCCGAGGTCGTCCACCTTCATGCACGTTTCCGTGATGTGGAGCCAATGGTCCGCACCGTCGAAGATGACGCTCTTCAGGTAAGGATTGGGCATCTTCCCATGCTGCTCAAAGTGCGCGTTCTGCTCTTGCATTTGCGCCTGAGCGGCCTTGAGGATGTCCACCGTTTGCTGAAAGGTCGCCGGGAAGTCGTAAGGCACCCGTGCGTCTTCCGCGTAATTGAACACCCACGGATTGATGACGACGATGTTCGCGGCCTTGTCCTTGTGATGGGCGGCCTTCGTCGTTTCGCCACCAAGATCGAAGTCAATGTGCCAAATCTCAGCACCCGCCTTGATTTCCTCCGGCGTGAGCGAGTCAAGCACCATGCCGGTCTTTCCTGTCTTGGGATGTCCGGCGATGCCGCACATGACGTATTGAAGGTCACGAGTAGCCATGGCCCGCGCGGC
>Ga0209232_1000170_pt1 | contig 41291 bp, 52 predicted proteins | sample ETNvirenome_2_60_FD_184066 | JGI IMG/M metagenome (GOLD analysis project Ga0209232, IMG submission 184066) | Marine viral communities from the Pacific Ocean - ETNP_2_60 (SPAdes) (version 2) | ecosystem: Environmental > Aquatic > Marine > Oceanic | place: Pacific Ocean | collected 2013-06-22
TCTTGACTGGAACATTGAATTAAATCTGTCTCCCATACCACTAAGTGCAAAAGCATCTTGAGTACCTCCTGCCCAACTAGCAGGTCCTAGTCCTGCATCTGTTGTTACTTTAAATGAAGCTACTTTATTTCTAACCATACTGTCTATAGCTCTAGGGTCCATATATGGATACAGTTCTTTAAGGCTATTTCTATATGCTTCTTCTCCACCATCTGCAATAAACTTGTCATAGTTAATTTGACTAACTGTAGCATCTATGTCTTCTTGAACATTTTTAACAATCATTTTGTCAAAGTCATTTTTAGTTAACTCTAAAAGTTTATTAACAACACCTTGAAGAGATTGTGCTTGTGTATAACTAAGTTTATCTGCACCTCCAAAGTAATTACTAACTGCATCCATAGCTATATATCCTGCTGTCTCTGTATCATATACAGGTGTATCAATACTATAACTATCTATCAATTTTTCATCTAATGAAGCAATATCATTGTCTAATTCACCAAAGTAAAAATCTCTTATCTGTTCTTTTTTCTGTGGAGTAAATGCAAACATACTTTGATACTGTGCTACTTCATCTCCTTTTACAATAGGTTGTCCTGTACTAGGGTCTAAGATTGCAGGTACTGTCACTGTCTCACCATCTAATGTATATGTGAAGTCAGTTGTTTGCAGAGCAAGTAAAGCACCTTCAATTAAAAATCCATCTTCAAAATAAGGCACTCTACCTTCTAAGTTATGCTCTGTCATAGATGCTAATACGGCTGCCTGTGTTTGGGCATCCATTGCTCCTACTTCAAATCCTCCTACTAAATATCCTGATTTTACTAATTTAGTTTGTAGATTTCTAATATAGTCTTCAGACAACATATCATCCATAAACAATGTAGTAACTAACTCAGGAATATAAACAGGTTTATCACCGTATCCCTCTCCTGCTCCTTGATATCCCAGTGGTGTACCTAATACATCAAAACCTAAAAATTGTTTAATACCTTGTGTAGCAAGTCTTGACCTAATAGCTTCGTCAGGAGTTATTGCAGGAGGTGGGTCATTTTGACCTTGCCCTGGAAATATATACTCTCCATCTTCATCTTTTGGATACTCTTCTGCTACTCCTTCTTCATTTATAAAAAATCCAAATGGTGTTGGTACATTATTATCGTTATAATAATTATCTACAGCCTCATCTATTTCAGCAGGAGTTAATGGACGAGGTTCTCTTATAACTTCTCCGTCAGAAATTGAAGGACCTGGGTTATTAGGAGTACCTGGAGGAGGTGCACTTGTTATAGTTCCTTCTTGTTCTCTTTGTATATAATTCTCTATATCTACAATAGGACTTCCATCAGGCTTTGTAGCCTCTCTAGTCTGTCCAGTATTTTGGTCATACCATAGAGCTTTTGAATAATCTACTGCTCCACTTGGATTAAATTTAGAAACTGTACCGCTTGATGTAAAAAGTATTTTAGATATTAATATCCACATTATTGACTTCCTTCGTAGCCTGTCTTATATTTATAACCATATTGTATCAGCTCATCTTCGTTTTCTCTTATTACTCTCTCTAAAACTTCATCATTAACAAACTGAAACAAAGGATATATTTTAATTATTTCTTGTGCCTTCTTCCTTAACTGGTCTCTACCAACTAACCAATTTGAAGAACCAGTAACATCAGAACCTATGTTTCCTGTCTCTGTTCTTCTTACTGTTAATATAGCATCAAGACTATCTAGCCATATGTTTAAACCTTTAATAACTTGTTCATTCTGTAAATCAGGGTCTGCAGCCAAAGCTCTTGCTTGTTTAAGAAAAGTACCTATATCTATTCTAGATTCTGTTGTTGGTTTCTCTCCATATCCTACAAAATAATCTGCCAAAACTAACTTGTATGATGTTAATAAATTACTTCTAATATCGTCATCTTTAACATAAGAAGGACTTGTCGGGTCAGTAATACTTCTTCTATATCTTTCTAACGCCATACGTCCTGCTGCTTGATTTTGTAACTGTGCATACTCAGGTAAACTTATATCTACTCTTGCTGCATAATCTCCTAAATAGTTATCATCAAATGAATTAACCCAAGCAGCCATAACAAATTCATCAATACCTATGTCAGGTCTTACATAATAAAATAATTCAGGATACAAATCAAACTTATCTTGATTTTCTTTTGCATAGTCTAAAGCCTCATCTGTGTATGGAACACGTCTAATTTCTTTGGATTTAGATATTACTAATGCTGTAGGGTCAAAACCAAATACATTAGTAAATACTTCTGTTGCTATAACTTCATCTTGAAATTCATTTAAAAATCTTGCATACACAGTTTGTAATGTATTAAATCCAAACAATCTACCTTCAGGGTCTATTCCTCTTTTCTTTAATTCTTGTGGGTCTACGTGTGCTAGCCCACCTTCTTCTAGTTCTGCTTCCCATCTAAATGATGGTGTAGTAAATGTAAATTGTGCTGCAGACTTTACTAGGTGTAGTATCCAAGCATCTCTAGATACATTCTTTAATATAGTGTTCATCTCTGCTTGTGTTCTAGGTTCATTACCCATTTGTATAGCACCACTTATAAGTTTTGCTCTTAGTACTTCTTTAGCAGTATTTGTATATCCTCTTACCCATCCTTCAGGTGCTCCTTCTGTAAGTGCTGTTAGTTTCTGTAACCAAGGTGGTACTAACACATCTGCAGTTTGTTCTATTATTCCGCCTGTAGGTTCACCGAATGGAAATAAGAATTTATAGAATGCTCCTGTTTCTTTCATATTAGGCATCAATGCTTTAGCAGCAACCTGTGCTACTGGTCCTACTCCTGGTATTAACCCACCTGCAATAATGTTTACACCTGATGTAAAACCTACAGTTCTTAAGTTTACATCTACATTTTGTTGCTGACCATTGATGTCTTGTTTCTGCACATTGTCAAAAAAGTTTTTAAGTATAGGGTCTAACAAAGGAAACACAAATACTTCTTCATTTGTTCTTTCATCTGTATATATCATAGGTGCGTCATCCCCTGCATCACCACCAACAAAGTTCCAATTAAATGGATTTGCTTCTTTTAATGTTTGTACGCTAACACTAGCTCTTCTAGCTTTAGTAGGATTTTCTCTTAACAATCTTGTCCAAGTACCTGCTATTTCTAAATGAACTTCTGCGAATGGGAATAACAAAGCAGTTGCTTGTGAAAACTGAGAACGTCTATTCAAACTATAAAGTAAGTCTTCTGTTTCTGCTAAAGCTAGAGACTTTAAAAACTCATCAAATTGTTCTAAGTCATCAAGACCTATACCTTCTCCTGGTGGTTTAGGTACAAGTTCTCTTAGCTTTTTACGTGTGCTTTTTGGCATATATTGTGATGTAACATCAAATCTTGTTATACGATATAAAGCATCTGCTTCTAATCTATCTGCCATCTTTTCTAAGTTTCTATAATAGAACTGTCTGAAAGCAGGAGAACGAGACAACTTGTTTGTTGGTCTTGACATTAAAGTATCAAACCATCTTTCTATAGCACTATCCCATTGACCTTTAGAAAATCTACCTGCATCTTCAAATTCTTTAGACATCTTTACTACGTCAGGACCTACATTGGTTTGTTTATATAAAGTATCTACTAAGAAATCATATTGTTTAGGACTAGCAAATCTTCCAATAGGTATAACTACTGAACTTGTTTGACCAGTAGGAACTGCATTAAATCCTCTATTTGCAACCCACTCAATAAATTTATTTGTCTTATCTCCATTTATTGGTTCATATAACATAGGCATTGCAAGATTTGGATTATCTGCAGATTTATATACCAATCCTTTATCTATTTCTCTTATGATTCCTGCTTCTAACATTCTTTCAAAATCAATACCCTTATCAAAATCAGTAAACGCTCGTACGCTTGCATTGTTGTATCCTTCGTTAAATACATATTTTTTAAAGGAACCTCCACCGCCTGCCTTTTCAAATAGTCGTGCTACATAGCTATTTAAAAGTTCCTTTGTTCTTTCTACATCACCATCAATTAATCTTCTTCCATAATCTGTGACGGCATCACCACTGTTAACCCATTCTTTATAAGATTTTCTAACATCTAATAATGATTGAAAAGTTATGTTTCCTTTACCTGCTCTTTTAAAAGCTCTCATTCTGTCTTCATAAAATCTTAATTCTTTTCCTTTACCTGCTAAAAATTCTGCAAGTTCATCTATGTTTATAAATGGTGTTGCATTTCTAGTAATGTCACCAAATGCACTGTTGCCTCCATCTACAATAATATTTGCTACTAAGTGCATTATGTCATCATCTGCTAATTGATTTATTTCTGTAGCCCAACCTTTAGCATATGTTCTTCTACTAGCACGTGAATTAGTTACAGATGACTTCTTAATTGTTTTAAAGAACCTATCTATAGAAGCTGCTTTTCTAATCATTATTCCATTAGAACCTCTAGACATAGCTTGTTTAAATAATAACTCTTGAGACATATCTTTACCTAATATGTCAAACTCACCAAACTTTAGTTTGTCAATAAGTTTTTCTGTTAAAGCTAGATTGTTATCATCAAATCCTGGTATTGCTTTTTTAAATATTTTTTCTGCTCTAGCTGCATTTCTAACCATAGCTCCATCAGGTTTCAATACATATGCTAAATGAGAAATAGGATGTGTAAATACTTGTGTTAAATCAGATGCCCACATTCTTAACTGTTCTTCCATAATAACTCTTGTAGTCCAAGCAAATCTAAGTAGTGTCAAAGGTTTCCAAGCTGCTTGCATAACATTGTTTGCAAATCTTATGTATGCTCTGTTTACTATTTTGATACCGTCATCTGTTACACGTTTAGCATAAAGTGTCTTTGCAAGTCCTTTAGTTATTGCATTAGATGTTATGTTGCCTACATTAGCTACAGTTTCTAGCTGCTGTGTAGTTGTTAAGTTATTAAGTATTTGAAATGTATCATCATCAGTAACATCTTTTAATTGTTGCATAGTAATGTTGTCACCATACTTGTTGTACTCTGTTACTAACTCTCCAATAGCTTTGTCTTGTAATTCAGATATATACTTTTGCGTTACTTTCTTACCTGAAGGAGATTTAACTGGTAATTCCCAACCTGAAACATAATCAGCAAACTTTTTATTTTTTGCAGCTAAAGATACTATTGGATTACTTTCAATGTTTTTACCTAGTAGTTGAGGAAGGTCAAATCTTTTTAGTCCTGTAAGTAAACCTACTCCTGACATTTTAAGTAAGCTATTTCTAAATGTACCTAATATTCTAAATACTTCATTAGGGTCAAACAAAGGAATATTTCCAACAAGCATTTCTGATAAAAGATGTGCTGAAGGAACTGCTTCATCTGCGTTACCAAATGTAGCCATAATAAACTTTTGTATCTCTTCTTGTTTACCTGCTTTAGCTAACTCTTCAATCTTTGCATTTGTTCCTGCGTCTTCACCTATCTTTCTAATTCTTGAAGAAAATAAATCACTTGATTTAGATGTACCAAATCCTACGTCAACTATTTCATCTCCTACTAAAGATACCCAGTACTTTCTAGCTTCTTGTATTTCTGCTACAAACTTTGTAATACCACCATTTAATGCACCAGGTAGTCCTCTTGCTGACAATAATTTTTCTAGTTCACCTAGTATTCCTGCATCTGCTGCAGTACCTGAACCATTTAATAATTTAAAAAATTCTTCTGTTAATCTTAATTTAGAATATGAACCACCTTCTAGATAATCATCTAGTATCTTTGCATCAGTCTGTGCTAATTTTTCATAAAGATTTTTTCTTACTGATTTTTCAAAAGGTAAAGATTCAATAAGTTTTTCTATTTCTTTTATACCTTGTGTGTGAGATGTAGCAGTTATAAAAGATGGACTAACTTGTCCAAACATTCTAGCCATAGCTGAATCTGTAAACTTTCTACTTACAACAGCTCCTACTCCAAGAAAGCTACCCATATCAGACATATTGATACGACCACCATCATCTAATACTTTACCTTTACTACTAAGATTTCTACCTAAATTTCTAGATAGCTTACCTTTAAAGGTGTATGAGTATGGGTCTAACCTTTTTGTTATACCACCTGTTCTTACTTCTTGTGCAATAAGATTACCAATGTGGTCTAAGTTTGGATTGTCTAACATACTTTGTATAGTTGAAGGACTAGCTTCAGGCATAATTTTTCTTAAGTCTTGAAACTCTAATCCTCCTGATTGTATATTGTCTGCAAGAAAATTATATATACCTCTACCTATAGTTGTATGCCATCCTTCAAAGTCAGTTTTATTTAATGAAGGTTTAAGAAATTTTTGTAGTCCTGCAAGTCTTTTTAGTTCTTGTCTGTCTTGTAAGTATTTTGTTTTAAAATTTGTAGTAAGTTGGTTAACATCTTTTTCTAAAGTCCAATACTTTGACCATTCATCTTTTAGTTCAGGAAGTTCATCTTTATATTTATATCCTGATAATTTTTGTTTAGCTTTCATAAGATTAGCATCTCTACGTTTTCTTCTACCTGCTTTACTTAATGGACCTAATAGTTTACGTGGTAATGTTGTTTGGTCTAATGATATACTTTTTGGTGCATATCCTTTTTTAATCCATCCGTGTGCTTGTTCGTGTAATACTGTATTATCAATAACTTCTTCTATTGAGTTAAACTTTGCTCTTGCAGGTTTATAATCTGCTCCTATATAATCAAACCATTGTTTAAAGAAATTATCATCAGCAGATATAGCCTCAGTCATTTCTTTAATTAAATCATCTCCATCAAATCTTGCATCTTTATTAAAAGCCTTTTTATTAAAAAACTTTTCTAAAGGAGTTCCATTTACTAAAGCATCCATTTCTTGTTTATCTAAACCACGAAGTCTTGACATAATGTTATTTAACATAGTGCCTTCTGAACCTGCTCTAGAAGGTTGTAGGAACGTACCATCATCTAATACTTTTGTTTTATCTGTTAAATTAATATTGTGTACATAAAAGGTATCTCCTGTATTTGTAGGAGTACGACCTCTTCCATAGCCACCTTCATCTATAAATTTTTGTGCATCATTAGATTCATTTACATATGCTTTATTTCTTCCATTAGATTTAGCTATATCATTTAATTCATCTAAGGTGTAAGAAACATCACCTTTTAATATTGTTGGTCCTACATCAACAGCTATGATTTCATTAGAAGCATATTTACCTCCTGTGTTATCTAACAATCTTATAGATTTTTCACCATCTTTTATTTCTCTTTTAACAACTTGATATACTCTATTGCCTTGACCTATTGCAGTTCTTATTCCTACAGTGCCTGCTAATTCCGCACTATTTTCTACAACATTAAATGTTTTACCTGCTTTAGTTAGCTTTGTTGTCCAAGCACCTGCTAAGTTTGCAGGGTCAAGACCTAATGTAACAACACCATCAATAAGACCTGATATAAATTTATATCTATCTGTTCCTGGTTCTGATATTTGTACAGCAGCTAATCTACCAGGGCTTATAGTAACTCCTCTATATTTATTAGCATCTACCTTAGCTCTCTCAGTTCCTGATATATCAAAACCTAATTGTGCCTGTATTACTTTTTCTATTTCAGCTAATTGGTTAGGGTCTTTTATAGATTGTGATAATTCTTTATATATATCTGTCTCTCTTGCTAATGTTGAGTTACCAAAATATCCACTACCTAAATTAACTCTATTACCTTTTGCTAATTCACGTATTGCATATCCTGCTTGTGTTGGACCTATTTCATCTTTAGCTAATTCATAGTCTTTTCTAAACTCACCATATTCATCACCTAATGCAAGATTCATCAATGGTTTGTCTAAACCAACTAAGTTAGAAAACATTTGTAAATAAGCAAGATTAGGATTCATACCATTATCTATTAGGGCTCTTGCTGATGCTTGAAATGGTCTTTTAACTGTAGCTTCAGCTAATGAATCCATACCTACTATAGCATTTCTAACTAATCCTCTACCTGCTGCTTTAGTCTGTTCCCAAAAATTTTTACTTTGTTGTTGCTCTAATTCTATTTTTCTTTCAATAAGTAATGCAACTTCAGGTGATATAGAACTAAAACCTAGTAGAGCACTACCTACCATTATGTCTCTACCTAAATGATTACCCCATTTGTTTGTAATATCTTCAAAGTTATCACCAACTTCAGGTTTTGTACGAATTAAATTTTTAACAGAATTATATTTTTTATTTCTTTCTGTGGATTTATCTATATAACTTTGTTCTAAGTCAGGTGGTTCAAAAGCATAAAATCCCATACGTTATCCTATCATAGAGCTTGCTTCTTCACTACCTCCCAGTAAATCGTTAATAGCAGCTAATATCATATTTGTATTACTTGCTTGACCTGGCTCTACTGCTTCATAATTCATTTCATTAGGTACAGTTTCAATAATAGGTCTTTTGTTATTAGATGGTGCAAATGCTCCCCCACTTGATGCCATTCTTTGTAAATCTACTAAATTTTGTGATGCTCCTACATTTTGTACATTATCAGGTGTAGCAACTTCTGTTTCATCCATTTCTAAAGGTCCACCTCTAAGTAAACTTTCTCTTTGTGCAGCACCTTCTCCTCTTTGGTCATCTATAGCAAATGCTTTTTTATTATCTCCTCTAGTCATTATCATCCTCTATCCATATCATTTGTAGTTTTCCATATCCTGGTACATACATAATTGTCAAACCATCCATACTATCCCAACTGCCTAATTCTTCTTCAGGTTGCATTGAATCATTTAAATACAACTCTGCGACATCTAATTTATTTATTTTCCATTCTTCTGCTGTAACAATGCTATGAAACTTATTGTTGATGTTTGCTTCTTCAGGTACAGGCATTATCCTCCCCCTAACAACTGCATTACTTCTCCTGGACTTGGTGGTGGTCCACCTTGTTGTGGTGGTCCTCCTGGCATTGGCGGACCTCCTTGACCACCCATCATTTGTGCCATCATAGCTTCTTCTTGACTAGGTTCAGGTTCTTCTGCTGTATAAAACTTTTTAAGTATTGTACCTATGTTATTTGGACTATTGTATATATCTACTAATGCCATTGCTGCTTTGGGGTCTCCATTGCTAGCCTGTGCTAATAAAGATTCAAACATAACCTTTTCTGCTTTTTCTTTAGTTATTCTTTCATTAATAGCTGCAATATTATCTAAGCCATCCATTTCTTGTTGCATAGTATTTTTATCTATAATACCTGCTTGATACAACTGTAAACCTGTAATTACTTTTGTAGCTTCATCAAATGTAGCCATTGCACCATACTTACGTTTTGTAAGAAAGTTGCCATCTATGTCTGTTTTAGGTGTATAGTTTTCTGCAAATGATGCACCTCTTAATGTACCTACTAATGGTTTACGTTTACTAAGTGCAAGTTCATCTAACTCTAATCTTTTGTAATCTATGTCTTGAATAGCATATTGTAATACTTTATGATATTCATTTACCATAGCTCCAATACCTGCTTGTAGTTCTTCTAAACCTCTACCTGTAACAAAACTGTTAGGAGATATAGAATCATCTTGTACTGGATAACCTGCTACGGTTCTAAGATGTCTTTCTAACCTACCTACAGATTCAAATAACTGATAAGGAAGATTAGTAACTGGTTTAATTACTTGTGAACCTGGTGCTAAATAGTTAATAGCATTTCTACCTTTACGGTATTGTCCGCTTTCAATCTCACCTACAATGTTAGTTTCTGTAAATACTGCATCTTCCATAGCTATGACTGACATAATATTTACTTTTGCCATAGCAGCCATCAATCCTATAACTTGGTCAAACTGTCCTTGTATTTGGTCAAATGAATATCTCTTTGCACAAACAAAGGCAGGTCCTGATTTGAGAGGATTTGGAACAAAGTCAACTATTGTTTTAGAAGCTACGTGAACTATATAAGTTCCTTCAGGATTTATATATTCAACAATTACTTCACCGTGTTCATTTGAGTTTTCCCAAGAGCCATCTTGCCCAGGGTTAACATACAAACCTGATACAAAATTATATGGTTCATTTGTTTTCCTGCCTTGGTCTGCAAAGTAACTCTTTAACTCAGGGTACATTTCTACTAAGTACTCTCCTGGTACTTTTCTAATAGATACTAATTCCTCTGCCATTTGATTTGCACCTTGATATCCAGGGAATGTTGAGTATGGGTCACGTAATTCAGCCACAGGGTACACATTACCTTGAGGGTCAGTCTTGCTTGTAATTACCCATACTGCAAAACCATAACCTGGTAGCCATCTAGCTACTTGTGGTAATTGTGTTTCTAGTCTTTGGAATTGGTCATATGATGTAACAATTCTTTCTAACTTATCTTTTTTCTTTTTATTACGTTCACTATCTCTTGGGTTAGTTATATGGACATCTAATGAAGGAACTCTTCCTATTTTTTGTGCAAGTCTATCTAAAGCAGATACTAACAAATTTGGTGCAGGTAATAAATCCTCATCCATATTTTGCATTGATGGTCCAAGTAAAGCAGATAAGCCACCTGGTCCACCATTCATAATTGCTCTAAATCTAGCCCTATCAGGTAATGCTTCGTCGTGCATTTCTTTTAAGTGTATTGTTCTATCTAAGATGTCTTTAACTAGCATTTAACTCCAAGGTGCTTCGTTCCATTCTACTATATCAAAGCCTTCATAGCTAGGTTTATAATCAATTCCCATATCAGAATAAGTTGCTTTCTGCAACTTTCTTAATACTTTTATAGGGAACCAACTTGCCATAACTACATCTGACTTGTAAACGTTTTTACGTCTAGCAGAAAAGTATGATAGCTGTTTTCTATATATTTCTGATTTTACTTTAGATTCTGTATTACCGTAAGGTAGCACAATAAGTTTGTCTGTAAACATAGGTGATAAAGAAGTAACACCAAAATGACTATCCCATTTATTTTTATATGTTTCGTGACCTTCAAGAATAATACCGTTATTGTTTGCATAATCTTTTATACGTGGGTCTTGTCTAATAGCTTTTTGAAAGTTGTTTTCTTCTATAACCCAATGTGATAAATGATATTTCTTATGCCATTCTTTAATAACACGTAATGCTTCTTCTATACCGCCACCTTTGTTATTTTCTATATCTACCATTTGTAGCATTGCATCTTCACCATCATCAAGAATTGCCCATAAAAACGCTGCTTGATATCCTGATGCAGCAGGGTCTAGTCCTGCTACTAAGTAAGAATGCCTAGGTACTTGTCCTACATTTTTATTTATATCAAAACACTCTGTAATATTTTCTACGTTAAATATTGTTGCACCACCTTCGCCTGGTCTGTTCTGATACACCATTTCAAATCTTTGTAAACCACCAGTAGTCATAGCATCACGTTTACGTGACATAAGCCATTTATAACTTCTAAAGCCTTTCCATAACATACAATCAAAATGTTCTTCTTCTTCTAGCTCAGGTATCTCACAACTTGAACTGTGTGCTTCTTCTACTATTGTTTCCCAAGCCTCACTATCTAATAACGAAGAATATAAATCATCAGGGTGTTGTCTAGAACCAATAACAATAATTGCAGTATGTTCCTCTTTACGTGATGCAAGTGTTGTAGTCCACCAGTTCTTAGTATTGTTTCTTGCACTAGGTTGTGCTGTTGATGCGTGGTCTTCTATGTCGTCTGCAATAATTAAGTCACAGTCACGTGAAAGTATCTTACCACCTTTACCTATACCAATCATAGTTGGTGACTTTATACCGTGTACTGTTCTTGTTGATACAGTAAAACCATTTTGTGACCAAGACTTTCCTGTTCGTGTTCTTGGTTTAAAAGAACCACCTGGTCCACAAAAATCTTCTTTTAATGCTTCGTTACTTTCTAATGTATCAATTACAGAAGACACAGAGTTTTTTGCAATATCTTCATTACCACCTACCCACATAATTCTAATGTTAGGATTTTTCATAATACGCCATACAGCAAAGTGAATTAACAATTCTGTTTTGCCGTGTCTTGGTGGTGACAGTATCATTTGCTGACCACCTTCATCTATAGCTTTATTTAATGTTTTTATCCAGTTACTATGGAATGGTGCTGTTTCAAAGGGTATACCTTTTTCAGTTAAAAAATATCTATTCCTAAATTCTGTAAAACTTTCTAACGATTCAATAGCAGCGTCAGGTACGTCCCAATCTTGTTGTGCTTTTTCTAACTCAACATCTTCTTGATACGCAGCCATAAATCTAGAAATTTGTGCTTTACTAACTTTAAGTAATGTAGCTGCTTCATCTCTTGTAATGCTATCTTGTAATACTTCGTGAATAATTCCATCTTTGATAAATTTGTCATAAATATTACCGCGTCTAGCTGTAGCTCGTCCGTCTTCCGATTTAGTTTCTTTCTTAGGTTTCTTAGCTTTGACATTAGTCTTTTTTTCAGGAAGAATATAGACCTCTCCATTTTTCTTAGCACGCCATTTCCTTTTATCAATTAACTGTCTACATTTGTCTGAACAAAATTTTCTTTGACCTTTAGGTAATAAATTTGCACAGTCTGGTACTGCACATACTACATTTACCATTTTGTCCTATCAGCCCAGTAGGCTGCAGACATTTTCCCTTTTTTAATATTCTTTGCGTGTCGAGCTTTAAATGATTTACGTCTAGCTTTTTGTTTGGCAGATGAAGGACTTTTACCTGCACCACTAACACCTTGTTGACCAAATCTAATTAATTTAAGTTTATGACCTTCTTGTGCTAAAACTACGTGTGACTTCTTAGGATGTTTAGGTGTACGCTTTGGTTTGTTAACACCTTTAAGTCCGTGTTTCTTTAACATAGCTTTTTTACGGTCAGCGTGTGCCATTATTTACCTACAGCTTTCTGAGCACGTTTATGTGCCTGAGTAAAAGTTGCACCACGTTTCATAGAGTTGTACATATACTGAATATGTTTTTTACTATGATGTTGTGAATGCTTTTTCATAGTCTGTTGTTGACGTTTAGTCAAAGCAGATACGTCTACACCTTTAACTTTCATTTACGTTTCCTCTTTTTAGTAGCTCTTGATTTCTGTACTTTTTTCAAATCTATGTACCTACCTTCTTTATAAGCCTTTGCAGTAGACTTAATCTCACGAGCAACTGAAGTCTTTGAATTTTTTTTATTCTTAAGATATTTAGATGGGACTCCCTTTTCATACTTAACTTTACGTCTACTTCTTTTTTTTCTTGGAGGCACTTTTCTTCTTACCTTTCTTAATATCATTATCTTGAGAGTGTCCACCTTTTATAAATGAATTTACACGTCCCATAGCCCAGGCTTGCATTGATGCAGACTTAGAACCTGATGACAAATATGCACCTTGTCCACGTCTATATACTGATGCTAATTGTCCATAAGTATATTTACTCTTTGCAGCTTTAGCCTGTAATGTCTTCTTAGTAGAAGCATTAATAGGTTTTCTTTTAGGTTTTTTCTTAGGAGCCATTTAAGCCACCCTTGCACGAATCAGGGCAAGCTCCACAACAGTTATCTAATTTCATTTATTCTTCTTCCAGTTTATTTAATATTGCAATAGTATTTTCATTGTGGTCATTTACAAACCTATCCATAAGCATTGCAATCTTATCAGGCTTAGGTTTTGCTAATATCATTGTTCTCTCTACTTGCGTACCACCACAAGCATTAGCAAGTTTGATAGCCCATTTTTGTAATTCTTTAGGCTCTGAGAATATATTAACAGTAGGCATTAGTACATCTTTTTAGATTTACGAGAAGCCTTATTCTTTTTTTTCTTCTTCATCTTTTTTCCGTACATCATATCTCCTTAGTCTTTTATTATAATCTACACAACCTAGATTAACACAATACTTAAATTTTCTTTTGTATTGAAGTCTCTTACCACAGTTGTTGCAGATTTTCTTCACTATGTTATTATAGTAGAACTTATGGCTGAGGAAAAAGACATCAATAAAATCGCACGACAAGTTGCTTTAAATTTAGATTACATAATGGCACAAGTAGATTTTACTTACAATAGACATCAAAGATGTTTAGCTTGTCAAGAAAAATTCAAACACCACATAGATGGTTTACCTTGTATCTCTGATACTGTTCACAAACAAATAGTTAAGAGTAAATAACTTTATCTACTAACTCTTCTGTTACGTTCAAAGTACGTACTTCCCCTGTAGCTTTTAATTCGCTTATCGGTATTAGTAATGAGCGTGAAAAAAAATTTTTATTTTCTGTCTCTACTATCCTGTGATTGCCGTCAGCAATCCAATCTACAATCCAGGGATTTAGTTTCTTTGGGTCGTAGTAAAGTATTTCAGTAGTTGGATGTATCCAGTAAAAGAGAAAGTCAGGGAATGTTTTCATTGCACACCCTATAGACTTAAATCCATCATTGTCTACTATCTGTATCTCAAGTGCTACATTACCTGTATCTTTAGCTTGAGTATCTGTCTTTACCTCAAAGTACTTTGTACCCAACCTGTTGTTGACCACGAAGAAGTCTGCACCCTGCTGCTGCTCCCATTGTTGTGCTCCTCTAACAATATAGAGAGTTTTCTCTTCTTCTCGTTTAGATTCATAGAAGAGCCTAATGAGTTTTTCTCCTTGTTCTCCCACAGATAACTGTTCTTTAAAATCATAAATAATATCCTCCTTTATTCTTAATAGTATGTTAGTATGAATATACTTTTAACAAACATTCTTTTTGAACTAATAAGTTACAGGTAAAGAGGCTATCGGACGGACGAAAGCTCGCTACTAGCAGAAGGCTAGGACTGGGATTACCACAAGGCGAGTACCCAAGGACTTACGAAAAGAAAAGAATTATATTTTTTTACCGTACGTACAATGTCCGCTCCTGCCCGAAAACACCCCCCCAAACGCACTATAAAAAAGAATTTCTTTTTTACTAGACTTACGTACGCGTATGCTATAATAAACTAGACACTTACTTATGCAGGACTTTACATTCCTCCTGTAACACTTTCCCAGTCAATGTACAGGTAAGTGTCACGTCTACATTAAGTTAGTTACCAGTAATTTTTTTTGATATGACATACTCTAACCACCCCACGCCACATTAATATCCCCCGTTACGCGTTAACCACCTGTTCATAATTTACATTTAACATACATCTATATGGACCCCACCCTATATGGATACTCGCATACGCTCGCATACAATTACTTATCCCACCCTATCTTAAAACATACTACATATAGTACCCTTTGTTAACATATGTCTAGTATATATACTTAAATTAGTTCCCTATGATTCAAACCTCAGACACTCTCTACACTCCTATACTCTTTTCCTATACCACTATATATAGTATACTCTTTCTCTTTCACACACTATTACAGTAATATCAGCTTACTTTCATTCAGTCGTGTCTCGCTATTTAATTATCCGAGGGCTCGTTGACACTCGCCTTCGGGCGAGACATCTCCTTCACTATACACTCAAGTCTCTATCCTCGTTGTGCAAATGTTCTAATCGTCTCCATTGTGAGCTCATTACATTGCAGTGTCTAACTAACAGTCCTAATTCGCTCTACTATCACTCCGTACGCTCCACGTATTCGCTAGCTCCGTGATACCATTCCAACTCAAGAACATTACAGAAATCTTCTTCCCTCGTGGGGATGTTAGGACAAGCCTAAGCATACCGTGCGGGGCACGGCAAACCCCACGTTCCAGTTAAGATTTCTTGTGCACTACTTCATCCTCAACAACTCTCAGCAACATAACAACACTCTGAGCAAGTGTGTCAGAGGTTGTTATCAGTAGACAACCGTAACAGAAAGGGTTAAGACAATGGCTAAGGCTAAACTTAATTCAGACATCACTAGATTTCTAGGTGGTGTTACTCAAGGTAAACTTGGTAAAAAGAATATAACCGTGCAAGTCGGTAGAATTGACAACGCTGTATTAGGTACAGATGGTAAACCTAAAGTAAGGTATCGTCTAGTAGTTAATGGTAAAGAGAGTAAGTATCTTATACGTTCTTGGCAAGGTTGTTATCAAGTACATCAGATAGTTGCAAGTGGAGACGCTAAAGAAATCTTTACTCAAGCAGGTGACTTAAAGAAAGGTATGGATGATATCATTGGTACTGATGCTATACGTAAAGTATTCGATTACATTTGTCCTATCAATCTATATTCTAAGAATGAGTTAGCTAAGAAAGCAGTTAATACTTCTATCAAAGCTGGCAATCCTAAAAAGGATAAAGCGTGGGAACAATTCGTAGAGTTTCCAAGTTAATACTAAGGGTAGGTGGTGTAACAGCCATCTACCTTTTTTTTATGCTATTAGATATATATATATTTTTTTTCTTTGTGTCAGGTCTACGGCAGGAAACCTCAGAGCTGTATTATATATGTAGGTATTATTGATTGTTGTTCTTTCCATTTACTTTTGTATATATAACTATAAGAGAGAGAGAGGAACTTGGCTTTTTTTTTAAAGCGTATGCGTTTCTGTATAAACTATTTATAAAGAAGCACGTTGTATTATAACCCAGGACGTGCGTCAAAAAACCCAAGGCATTTGAATAATCTATATATAATGCCGAACTGCTACCTTGAAAACAAAAGCCGACCAACTCGGTCAGAAAGGGTACTATGAGTAAATCAAATATACCAACTTTTCGTTGGGACAATATCCACGTTCCTTCAGAAAGTTTACCAAAGAACTTAGACTTCAAGTACAGATGCAGTATCTGTGATAAGAAGATACCTAAGGACAATAACTTCTGCTACCAATGCAGACAAGAATATCAAGTCAATCAAGATGGTATATTCAAATACAATATTGATAGATACGAACGAGAGAGACTTGCAGAGAAAGATAAGATATACAGGGAAGACCAGTCATACCCCATACGTTGTACTTTATGTAGAAAGAATAGAGTACGTAGAGATGGTGGTATCTGTGTAAGATGCCTTAAGTTCATAGGCGTTCTTGAGGAGGAAGAATAATGGAAGAATTTCAAAAATGGTTAGATGATTGCCCTGTTGCCCATAGTCAACATTACTTGAAACAGTATGATGCTGATTGGACAACAATACATTTTGAAATAAAGAAGGAGGATTAATGAATAGAGCTATGCGTAGAGCAGCTAAATCTAAAAGGGGTGGTAAGAAGTATATGCAGACTACTGCATTTGCTAACTCCGAGATTAATTCTGTATTCAGAAAATCTAATATGCGTCAAAGCCTGAGACGTAAACAAGGTACAAAGACACTAAGAAAGTCAGGCGACAAAGGAGAAGAATGATAGAGATAAAAGAGTTTGCCAAAGATATATCAGTATCTATAGACTTTGATACTGACCGTGTAGCTTTTGGCAATGGGAGATTAGTATATCACCCAAGCAAAATGAAGAGTAAACAAATACAGATGGAATATGTATTGCAAAAACTTAGGATACACGAGTTGAATGTTAAGACAGCTATACACGATTTCAAGAAGGAGATGAAGAATGCCAGGTAATTTTACAACGTTCACACCTGAAGAATTTATTGATGGAAAAATTCTTGAGATGAACGAGGCTAACGAAGTATATAGAAATATGGCTAAGACTATTGGAGCTGATACTACTCAAGCTGATGCAGTTATGGGTAGAGGAACTGAGAATAGATTATTGCTTAGAGCTATATATCAAAGACTAAACGAAGTGATAGGGGAGGAAGAATGAGTACTCCTCTAGAAGAACTAAAAGAAACAGTAGAGCACCACGTGAAGAATGTAAATCATCTTATGATGATTATAAAAAAGCAACGTGCTGATATAGAATTAGCTTTCGGGTTGATGAACCCTGAACAGCAAGAAGTCTTTATATCTACTGTAAGAATTGCTGATGAACAAGCTAAAGAAATTAAAGATAAGTATGAGGCTAAAGATGTGGATGAAGAAGAGTAAGTTCAAACGCAAGAAACCTCATAACAAGAGGTCAATACAAATGGATTATCATTGTACAAAAAATGAAAGGGAGGATGATGATTTGTGATAACTGCCGACAGGCAGAGTATAGTAAACTAGCTATACATAGTAATGTCAAGTCTTCAGTTCACTACATAGTGAAGTGTTGGACTTGTGGTTACGAAACAGTAAAGAAACTAAATACAAAGATGAGAGGAGAAACTTATGCCAAAGGCATTTGATGATTTTGACGACAAGAAAACAATAAAGGATACTGTCGCAAAGAGAGAATATAATGTACGACAATTCGTACATACAGATAAAATGGTTGAGCCTGATAAGCTCCAGGATGCAGAGGACATTGAGGTAAGAGACTTTACCTTTCAAGCAGGTTCTTATCCTGAAGCTATGGGATTAATGCTAGGTGATATGGTACAAAACTATGCGTACAATATGTGTGTAAAAATGTTACAGACTTTTCACGAATGGTTTGAACAGTCAGGTCAAGTACTTACAGATGACAAAGCATTAGAGGTACTCAGGTCAGAAGGTATTATCACAGATGAAGATGATATCGAAGAGATAAAAGATAAAGTAAAAAACAAGTGGCACGAGGTAATGATACCTGCAGGGTTTGCTGTTGATGTGTTAGCAAAGGTTGTTGCAAACTTTAGAGATATGGATAACTTATTATTTTGGCAAGAGCCTGAACTAATAATAATGGGCAATCCTAATCTTGTACAGAATATGAACATTACTGCTGAGACACTTGATGACAAAGCAAAGGATGGAGTTAAAGATATAGAAAAGTTTCTAGTTAACTTTACATCTAAAAAATCTGAGGAAGAAGAATGAGTAATGTATACGAGTTCTTTGATGAGAACACTAAGTCATACGATAACATACTATCGGTTGACTTTAGTTTCCCAAGTAATGTAAAGTTAGAGGACGCTGTAAAGCAGATTGATGCTTTAGTATCCCTAGCAGATAACAGAGATGACATTGAGTTCAGTGAACACAGTGCATCTATATATGCTAAGACTACGTTATCTGATGAAAGTTTCTACACATAACGGAAACGCATAACTGAGCTACTTACAAGTAGGGGTAGGTTTGAACAATGCCCTGTTGCCTACTACCGAAGTAGGTAGCTCGTACTACACGGGACGCAGCCCTTTCTGTGATACGTGCAACTGACACTGTTTCGTGTAGTACGAGCTATCTATAACAATGCTCACTTAACTAGAAGTATGGTTAACGATTAGTAGGGGTTAAGGAAACGCTAATCGGTAGGTAGCTTGTAGCACATAGGAAAAAATTTTACATTTTTTAATTCACACCTGTGTGTTACAAGCTATCTATATAGAGGAGGAATATATGATAGAAATGATACAGTGGATAATCAATCCGATTGCCCACAGAAGAAAGCAAAGGTTATTTGCTGAGGCTATGTATGAAAAGAATAAGTTAGTTCACGAACAAAATGGATTTTACTTTATTGATACATTAGTAGACAGTGGATTGCCTGATGACTTATGGCTATGCGACTTGTGCAACTGTGAGATAAACGTTGAACTACGCATACCCGTAGTAGATAACCTAGCAATGTGTATGACTTGCTATGGAAAGAACAAAGGATACATCACACCAAAAACAATGGAAGGTGATTGTACCCTAGAGTGTTGTGAAACGGAGGAAAAATATGCAACATAACTATAGAGTAGAGACACACGAGTATAACTATCTTGTGCTAACAACCAATGTGTTACAGACATTGAATGAAGAAAGTATAAAGAAAGGTTACAATCGTAATATCCGTAGAGGTTTCTTTGATGCCGCAGCAGGTGTTAAAGATGCTGAAGAAATAACAGACAGAGTGGCTATTGATAACTACCCTGTGACTTGTGTAATGGCAATGCCACACTACCACAAGCAAGGGAAACTAACAATGCCACACGTAAGAGCTATGTTCAATGTACCTACTGTACCAGTAACTAGCATTAACAATCCTACTGATTTTAAAGAAGTCAAGTGGGAACAAGTTCTGATAGACATACCAGGTGAGACTTGGGAGAACATACCGACTGTTCGTCCATATGCCTGGATTGATGTTCCAGAAGGTAGCTCATACGAGAGACAGATATATGAACAAGCTGAGGCTAAGTTCAAAGATGATAGTAAAGCAACTATAGAAGATATAGAAAGTTTTCTATCAAATTCAGAGAAAGAGTTCTTCAACGATTACGCAAAGAGTAAGTTAGAAGAAGAGTAATAAAAGAAAGTGAGAAGATAATTATGAATAGTTGGGAACTATTTAATAAAGTGATAGGTACATCTGACAGGATTTTACTATATGGTAAACCTGGTACAGGTAAAACTTATCAAGCAACAAAAGTAAATGTGCCTGAAGGCAAGAATGTATACAGTACTACATTGACTATAGATAGTACTGCAGCAGAGATGGTTGGTCATTATATTCCAAATGAGGCAGGTACCTATGATTGGAATGATGGCTTGGCTATACGTGCTTGGCGAGAAGGTACAAGATTAATCATCAACGAGATTGACCACGCAGGTCCTGATGTTACATCAGTACTTCACGCAGTCCTTGATGATGCAGACATTGCTAGGTATACATTACCTAACAGCAAGAAAGAAACTGTAACACCTGCTAAAGGTTTTACTGTTATTGCAACTATGAATGGAACGCCTGATATGCTACCTGAGGCATTGGCTGACAGGTTCGGAGTTAAGATTAATATTAATTCTGTACACCCTGATGCTATTGCTACACTACCTGAGAACTACAGAACAGTATATACAGAGCGAGATGAGGATGACATACCTATGTCTATTCGTGCTTGGAAAGAATTTTCTAAGTTGATAGATGCAGGTGTAGACCTTAGAAGCTCTGCAACTGTGTGCTTTGGTAGAGATTATGCTGATGACGTTATTGATGCCATAGAGCTACAAGATGTTTAGGAGCAAAAGAGCGAAGAGAAAGAGTAAGTCTGATGGCTTACTCAATCTCGCGTTACAAGATAGTGAGTGGTTAATTAAAACCGAAAAGGGTGAATACAATGTAGACCACGGCAGCAAAGATATATTGTTGCCAGTCAAGTTGTCTAACGCTCATACAAATAAAACATACAACAAAGCTATGAAGATACTAGCCGTTGCTGATGCTAAGTATGGCACATCACCAAAGATGGTTGGTGTTAAACATCTTCAACCTTACTACATAGATATGGCAGTGCAGTTATCTGTTTACTGGTATGTAAACAAGAAAGCATTACCACAGTTTGATATCCCAAGAAGTCTAAAATTCTATTCAGCTTGGATGGATAACGAAGGTAAGTGTGAGGCTATTGTTAATATGGTTAAGAATAATTCAACACTGAGGTTGATAGTCAAAGCAATGATTAGTGACCCGTGGTTGGCATTACACGAGGCAAGGTACAAAACTAATATACCTTACTTGATGAAAGATGCTGTTCAAGGTACTCAATTCTCTACGTTAGATAAAGGAGAGATGAACACACGTGGTATTGAGCTATGCAGAATTGTAACTACTGCAGTTGAAATGGCAATGAGTGTTCGTAAGGATGCTAAGAAATATCCTACATCAAGGATAAAAGAAGTTGCTCAATACTTACACGATATGTGTGAAGACAATAACTTCTTGTACAAGACTATGCCTAGTGAAACTATGGCAGGTCTAGGGGATGTTGAGATTGATATGATGGGGATGGATGATTTCTCATCTACAAACAACAGTAACCTTGAGGATGCAATGACTAATGCTATGAGAAGACACGGTGAAGATGTTCGTTGGGCAAGGATGGAGATATCTTATCCACTGCTTGAGAAGTCTTTACCTAATAAACTTATGGGTAAGTCGAAGAAGTATAGTGATATGGGTGTTTCACCTAGGGCTATGCATAGAGACTTGACTGATAAGAAAGTATTTACTTCTAAGAGTAAGAGAAAAACAGGTACAGTTCTTATAGATGTGAGTGGCTCTATGTCATTTACTGAAGAAGATGTACAAGAAATCATTGAGACATTACCTGCTAGTACAGTAGCTATATACTCAGGTGATAGTGATGCTGATGAGAAAGAACCTAGTCAAGCAAAAGGTACTCTACGTGTTGTTGGTAAGAACGGTAGATACGTTAAATACATACCTGAACACGGGTACCATAACCTGATTGATGGTCCTGCTATTGAGTGGTTATCAAGACAAGCCGAACCAAGAATACTTGTAAGCGATTTACAGTTTACAGGTATAGACTTTGCTAATCCAAAGTATGGTGAGGTAAGTTGTTCAGCCGAATTGATTACTGATTGTATGCAAATGATTGCAACTAAAAATATTATACCTATTCCAAATATAGCTAAAGCAAAAGAATGGGTAGTGAAGTACAGAAATGCTTAGGCAGTGAGAGCTTAATATATTATAATATGTGTTAGGCTTTTACTCACTTTGTGCTTAACACATTTGAAGGGGATACGGACACGCAAGTGCTCGTGTCCCCTTTTTTTTTGGTCTTTATACGCGTGTGTATTACACGAAAAAAATTTTGCCTTCTTTACGCGTGCGTATAGTTTCTTTATTTTCTGCACATTTTCGCAAACTTCTGTTAGTATTATACGTATGAGTAAAGATATAAACGAACTTCTCAATAAAGTCGTTTCACATTCGGGAAAGTGGTACGAAAATGTTTCATCAGAAGTGCAAGAATTTTTAGATGGCATTGAAGAATTAATAAAGCAAGGCAAACAAGTCAACGCAGTAACAATCGGGGATATCCTAGAAGAACAATTCGATATAAAGATTACTGCAGTCACGGTTAGAAATTGGTTAAGAGAACTAAAGAGGAAGTAGCAGAACTTCTCGCGGAAGTTACTGACAGCAAATATGCTGAGTTGAAAGCTACCAATGAAAGATTACTCAAGAAGATTGACAAACTTAAGGATAAGAAAGCTGACCTAATTGACGCAGTATATACTGCAGTCAAAGATGGTATAATATCTTTAGACCTACCTCCAGTTAAACCCCCACCTAGAACACGAAAGAAAGTAGGAGAAGAGCTATGTGTACCACTGTTATCAGATATACAGTTAGCTAAGACTACACCTACGTATTCCACGAAAGAAGCAGAAGAGAGAGTTGTAAGATACGCACATAAAATCTCAGAACTAGCCCGTCTTCAAAGAGCTCATCACCCCATACGTAAGGCTGCAGTACTATGCCTAGGTGACATAGTGGAAGGTGAATTAATTTTTCCTGGACAATCTCACTTGATTGATGCAAGTTTATACAGACAAGTTACTGTAGATGGTCCACGTATCCTACATAAATTTTTCTCAATACTGCTACACGAGTTTGAAGAAGTAGAAGTTTACTGGGTGATTGGTAATCACGGAGCATTAGGTGGTCGTTCACGTAGAGATTACAACCCTGAAACTAATGCTGACCGTATGCTAGGAAAAATACTAGAGACAATGTTTGCTAATGAACCACGTATAAAGTTTATAGTTCCTGATGGAGGTAATGAACGTAACTGGTATCTAGTTGCAGACCTAGGTCTTAAGGCTAAGTTTATGTGCTTTCACGGTGACCAAATTAGAGGTCACGCAGGTATACCTTGGTATGGATACAATAAAAAAATACTAGGTTGGAAAGCATTAGCAGCAAATGGATTGATGGAAAACTTTACACACGCAGTATGTGGTCACTATCACACACCAACAACAATGTATATTAATGATACGCGTGTGTGGGTTAATGGAAGTACTGAAAGTTATAATACATTTGCACAAGAACAACTAGCAAGTATGGGTAGACCTTCGCAATTCTGCTTATTTGTTAAACCAAACAAAGGTGTGACTGCGGAGTATCTAGTAAACTTAGAAGAATAGTATGTGTTATTATTGTGGACAACACTTGCGTATAAACAACGCAGTATTAGTATGTTTAAACGTGATATGTAAATTGTTCGGAGTTGAACAGAATAAAAAAACTATGGAAGTAGTTGTAAATAATAAGGAGGAATTATGGGAAGATTCAATCTAGCAGATTATGAAATGGTGGAAGATAGGCTCAAATTATTTTGGGAAGATTATCCAAAAGGAAGAATAGAAACTAACGTTGTACACATCACTGATGATGGTACTTCTGTAACAATCAAAGCAGAGATATTTACTGACGCAAAAGAAGTATTACCAATCTCTACAGGTATAGCACAAGAAACTAAAGGTCAAGGTGGACCTGTCAATAAAGATGCTTGGGCTGAAAACTGTGAGACATCTGCCATAGGTAGAGCATTAGCTAACTGGAAGTATCAAGGCAAAGATAAGAAACGCCCGAGTAGAGAAGAGATGAGTAAGGTAGGCAATGAAACCTCAGAACCCGCCCCTAAGAAATCTGTACCAGTATCTAAACCTGTTGAAGGTAGCCCTGTTAAAGCTATATCAGACGCAGGATATGGAGAACGTCAAGGAGATAAACACCCTACTGGTGAGATAGCTATAGATGATACAGGTCTTTTATGTCCGTGTGGTGGCTCTGTTAAATACTTTACTGATGCAGAAAAAACAACACAAAGAAGTCCTGACTTTAGATGTACGCTAATGGGTAACTGTACTGCAGGAGATACTGTAGATGGTAAAGTATTCGCTAAGTCTTGGTGGATGGATAACAAAGCTACACCAAAGAGTTGGCAAGATTTTGCAGCAGTGTCTAACGGTATGACTATACCTGAGCCTAAATCATTAGATGATATTAAAGAAGGCGAAGCACCTTTCTAATCTAACTAAGCAAGAGCCGAGGTAGAAAGGATAACACCCTCGGCTTTGCTATTAAACTACTTGCTTACTGGTTGTGAACTTTTACCAATTTTTTTAGCGGCAAATGTTTTCACGACAGCGAGTGCAGCAGCACCTCCTGAGAGGGCAGCTAACTGGACTGTTTCAGCTTCAACACCTACAAGTGGTGCTATTGTTAATGCACCAATGAAGGCTTCTATGAATGTCCATACCACACGCTCAAGCATATCTTTTAAGTCATCACTCATTTTATACTCCCACGATTCGGACCAAGGTGTCCACCCCACATCCTTCTTGAACGTGCCGTCTTGGTTTCTTGCTCTTTTTGATTTCTCAAACATTATCTAATTAATCTACCTTTCAACATAGCATTGCCTTGTATAACGTTGCCATTTATTTCTTCTAGCTTTTCCATAACAGTTCTTGTTAATACAACATCATCAGTAGAAGCATTTGATAATGGCTTCTCTAATAACTTAGTTATAGTTGTGTACTCTATGGTTACACTCTTTCCTATTAACATTTCTTTAGCTACCTTGTTATATAGTTTTGAGTACGCCTTGCCGCTATGTCCGATAAACCCGTCATCACTTATATCTAAGTCTTGTTGAGTTTCTCCTACAATAAGACAACCTGAGGTATGCTCGTCTGTGTTTCCTGCGTGTATAAGTATATAAGTAAAGTTAGGTACATCTTGTAAATGCAACATACCATAATGTGCAGCACCATATCTTTCTTTATATTTAGTATGAAAACCACCAACATTTCTAAACTTAATGTTGTATGTACCTTCAGGTATGCAAGTTTCGTGCATAACTTTTACTGCTTGGTACTGGTCTTCTAGTGTATAACATTCAAACTGACCATCAACTAATAGTATTCCATTAGTTGCGTCTGTTCCGAATTGTGTTCTAACTACAGTTAGCTTCACCTAAGCCTCCATTCTTACAGTTACATATTTGTATAAACGAACCATCTTCTTCAGTGGTTACCATACACATATATCTCCTTAATTTCTAAAGCCTATGGTTAACAACCATACGGCTAATGTAATTATAGTAGCTAATCCTGTAATTTGCTGTGCACTTCCAGTAAGTGTGAGTGTCGCAATCACTAGCCCCACAAGGGTCCACGAAAGATTTAAAGTTTCTTTTATTGCAGCAACAAACCAAGACCATAATTTCTTAATCATTAACTTCTCCTAAATATAAATGCTGCCATACTAGCTATTCTAGTTAGGATAACTGGCACGACAACTTCTTGTGCTTTTTCTTTTTGGTCAGATGTCATATCACCTGACAAATCAGAAAGGTTTATTTCCTTTAGGTCTATGTCCACCAGTGTTTCTATTGGATTCTCTATAAAATTTTCAAACTGAACTTCAGTAACTACGTCAGCTAGTGTGTAATTTTCTACGTCTGCATTCTCTACAGCACGCTCTACATATTCTTCTACAGCCTCAGCTACTGCTTCATCTGTTTTAACTGCCTCTGCAATGATTTCAACATCTTCAGTTTCAACTTGTAATACTTCAGCAACAACCTCAACTTGTTCTTCTGTAAGTTCTTCAACATTATCTATAGCATCTTCTACTATTTCTTGTACAACTTCTTGTACTTCTTCAGATACATCTTCTAAATTTTGTACACCTACGTCATTTACTTCTTCAAGTACTTCAATAACTTCTTCGGTAGTAGCTTCTTCAACAACAATAGATTCGATAACCTCTTCTACTTCAGCTACCTCAACAGCTATTTCTTCTTCAGTAAGTTCTACAGGTTCTTCTTCAACATCTTCCTGTACTGGCTCATCCAAAACTTCCTCTGTTGCTTCATCAGTCTCAGGTAAAACTTCGGTCTCATCAATATCAATTTCTTCTTCAATTTCTTCCTCTTCTATTTCTACAATAATTATATCATCAGGTATATCTAACTCTATAATTTCTTCTTCTATTATAAACTCTTCTAAGTCTTCTAGTTCTTGTATTATATCAACAAGCTCTTCTATCTCTTCTTCAGATAAATCATCAAGAGGTATTACGCTATCCTCTAGTTCTTCTAGTATTAGAAGTTCTTCTTCTTCCTCTAAAATTTCAGCTTCTATAATAGCTAGTTCTTCTTCGGTGAGTTCTTCACTATCTTCGACCTCAAGTTCTTCTTGAATTTCTTCTTCTCCGAGGTCGTCATCTCGAAGTATCTCTTCGTCCAACTCATCTTCTATCTCCTCTTCGACAATATCAACAACATCATCAGGTATGTCAATGCAATCACTGGGCTGATATCCAAACCATTCTCCACTTTCTACGGCTTCCAAATATTGTTTATACGATAAAGGATTACCTGGGTGTTCACATCCATTTTCGTCCCAAGCCAAGTACGTAGTGACACCATCTTCGACCACATCTTCCGCCTTAGGTAACGTTGTCGTTGTTGTTGTGGTAGTTGTTGTTGTCGAACTAGATGTCGTTGTAGTAGGTATATAAACATAATCATATTCTACACTAACTACTGCTGTTAAGTCACTTACTGTACCACCTGTGTCATTCCTTGCTTGTATCTTTGCATAGAATGTAAGCGTAGTTGTTTCAAACTTTTCGTATATATATTCAGGAGTGAAGTAATAAGTTCTCCAAGACAATGCTTCATTAAAACCAAAGCTAGTATCTATAGAGTAGTCTGCTGCTTGGTCATCATCACCAAAGTATAATCTATAGTATTCAGGTGGGTTATCTTCTAACGCGTCACTCTCTTGCCAGGTAAGTTCTATCTCTCCTGTTTCATTATCAACAGATATATTTATACCATAAGGCGTTTGTGTTTCTGTGTGATACGCATAAGCAGGTGTTGTAACTAATAAGAAAGCTGCAAGTAAACTAAAAAACTTTTTCATATCTTACAAGCATCCCCGCAGTCATCATCAAATTCTTGTGATGTATCTACGAATACAGGATTGTCTGTAAACATATTTTCAGGTAGTGTAAAGTCTTCTTCCACTACATTAAATTATTTATTAGCACCACCAATGCCGAGATTGCAACTAACCAACCCGATAACTCTTGTCTTGATATTTTTTGATTAACCTTTTCGTGTAACTCATCTATGCGTTTATTTATATCTTGTTGTCCTTCCAATATAAGATTCAACATTTCTTTCTGTGTAAAGCCATTGCCATTATTCATTATGGTAAGTCATCTTTCTCAAAGCTAATCCAATCCCACTCTTGTGATTTATAATTAGCTAATCTTTTTAGATACGAACTCAAGTCTTTAAAATAATAGCCTAAAAAAAACACAATAATGAAATCCATAAATGGGATTATATCATATTCTCCAACAGGTTTATAAGCAATTCTACATAATCTGCGTGAGTGCTATCTATTGTTATGCTTTTATCTTTCTTGGCTAACTCTATAGCTTTATGTAATGTATCACCGTCTATGTAAGTTATTGTGTAAGGGTCAGGAAGCAAATCATAATCAGGAGGATTCTTAACAAACTCACTATCTATTATCCATTCATCCAGTGCTTCTATCATTATCGTGTTTCTTTACTGCTTTATCATAGTACATTCTACTGGTAGCAATTAATTTAGATGCTTCTTCATTATAAATTATTTCACTTTCATCTGTAGCTCTAGATACATCTAATTCAAATGTGTCATCTATAGGTACAACTGATATATGTATTAAAGGAGTACCCTCTGTTATCTGCATTACATCTCCTACTTCCATAGGTTTGTTTATTTCAAATGGAAAGTTAACTTGACCATATGCATCTGTTCTTACAAGTCCTGGTAAAAACTTAATAGGTCTATCTTCATAGTGCCAAAATGGGTCATTAAATATTACTGCCCATCCAGGTTCTGTTTTAAAATGCCAAGGTGATGTAAGTTTAAACACACCTCCTCCCTTAATAGGAGTAATAGGAGAACCCTCTATTTGTCCTTGTGAGTGTCCTTCTAATGCAGGTTGTGGACCCTGTCCAATAGCCCAAGTAATATCTTCTTCAGTTCTAGTTAATTCAATCCAAGACCAAGATGGCATTATATAACCATAGTTAATAATATCTCTGATAGCAGGACAAGTCTTTATGTTACCTACAGCAGCTAGGCTTTCCATATGACTGTCACGTTTAACTGTCTTCCACCAAGCAGGAGGAGCTTCTTTTGCAGCAATGATTGGATGTAAGTCTACCATCCAATTTAACGATTTATTTGTAGGTGTAACAGTAAATTTCATAGTAACTTCTTAGGTCTCCTTTTTAATACTGTGTTATATATTTTAGTAGTGTTGTTTCTAAGTTTTGTTATATTCTTTACTTCTTCACACATAGCCCACATTTCATCTGTCATAAGTTTATACTCTACATCCACAGGTTTATTAAAATATAAAAGCATAAAAGGTTTATCTACACTCCACTCAAAGCTAGCTTGTTTGTTCTTATCTGTTACTTCTATAGCAAAGTTCAATGTTCTATTCCAACTATATATATTGAAGGAACCTGATATAAAGGTACAGTTATTCATTTGTAAGTCTGTGCCTGGAAGTAAAGATAGTTCTATACCTTCTGTATCTGTAAAAAATGTGTAGGGTATCATACATTGCAGCGTGGTAATGCCATTGATTTCTTGTTTAGTAACATTAATAAAATTATAAACATCATCACCTAATCCACTTGCTGTATTGCTACCTGTAAACTCTGTGTCCATTGAATCTGTTACAGGATTGTATATCCATTTAATATCTAAAGGACCATTGACTGCATATAATCTGTTGTTTACTATCTGTACAGCAGGACAACCATAAGTGTTTTGGTTGTATAAATATGGTTCACTAAATATACTTTTAGGAAAACTGTAGTTTCTATCTATTGCGTAAACTACTTTGGATTTTTTGTATCTATTAAATAACATACTCCACCTATATTTGTTATTCAGGTGGTGTTTCAGTAATCAATACCCATACGTTAGGGTCACTATTATCTGCTTGATATGCGTCTTCATCCCAATCCCACCATTGGTCTACTGTTATTTCATCTGTAGGATAAGTAACTGGTGGTAAGTATTGCCATTCTGCTTCATTCCAAGTCCAACTTGGGTATCGAGGATTTGCAGGTTTTGTTACTTTTTTTTCAGGAAACCATACATCACCTATTACAACTAAATTACTAGCAGGTGCTACTGTAAAAGTATCATCAGGATTTTCTTCAGTCATCCAAGTATCTACTTCTTCTCCAACGAGTATATTTTTTACTACGTTGTCAGAACCTATTTGTACAATCATTAGAGCTTCTTAACCCTTTTAACAGGAGATACATTACCTGCAAGACTTGGTTCTTCGTATTTAAGAATTAACATACGACCGTAGTGTCCGTGTCCACCTGAGTTATTACTACAGTCATTCTTTCTACTACCTCCACCTGCACCATAGCTTTGTCCATTTTGAGGAGAGCAACCACCGTTACCACCAACGTTAGTATTGCCTACGTTACCACCGCCACCTGAGCCATAGTAACCTGCTTGACCACCACCTGCTGCATAGTTTACACTTTTAAATGCAAAACCATCTCCTCCACCATATCCACCATCAGCACCAGTTAAATCAGAACCCATACCTCCACCACCGCCACCATTATATTCATTAGAGTTTTGACGAGGTGCTCCATTACCACCAATATTTCCTGTAGGTGTAGATGTATTGCTAGAGCCTGAACCACCTCCGCAACCACCTGAACCACCTGATTGTCCTTGACCACCACCGTGACCTCCGCCTGCTACTGATATGTTTGATAAAGTGTTTTTATTATTTGATTGGTCTATAAATCTTTGTACTGAGTTTATGCTAGTAGTTCCACCATTACCACCATTTAAGAACTGACCAGAGTTAGCACCACCACCACCTCCACCGATAGATATGTTACCAGTAGTGTTAAATCTTACTCCTTCAAAAAATACAGCACCGCCTGCACCACCACCACCTGCACGCCATCCCCCACCACCTGCACCACCACCAACGGCAAACACTTGATAGTTAGTTTTAGTACTGGCAGGAGCAAATGAGCCATTACCATTGTTCGTTTGAACAACAGTAGTAGCTTTAGTATTTAAGTCTGTACCTCTGCTTATATGTGCAGAAGGACCTTCATTTAATTTTAAAGTTTTAAAAGCCATTGCTTAAACTCCTATTATGAAATTTGTGTTCCAAATGCATTTATGGATGTATCAGTGTCGCTAGCGTACAAGTATAATGTATCGCCTGCTGCCAAAGTTACACCTAGAGTCATTGTTATTACATCATTTGCAGCAACTGAAACATCATAAGCTAAGTAACTTGAGTTACCTAATGAGCCACCTGATGGGTACACAGCAACTCTAAAAGTATTTGCTGCGTTCACTCTGTTTGCTACAACAATAGATGAGATAATAGTCTCTGTATCTGCAGGACTAGCATAAGTTGTAGGTGTAGTACCACCTGCGTGTTGTGCTAGTATTTTATATGCGTTTGCCATAGTTCTCCTATATTATCATATTTTATCTTATGCACCTAATAATAGCATTTCATCCACATCTAGGTACTGTAATGCGAATCCTGTATCAGACCATAACATTAATTGTAAGTCTACATTTAATGATACAGTTCCAGTATCAGGTAGTAAATCTATATCTTCGTCTATAGGTAAGTTACCAATAGTATCTATACCAAGACTTCCACCTTCTTTGAGCATCATTAATATACCCATTAGGCTCCCATCAATAAGAATCCGTGTATGTCTCCACCGCCACCACTACCTGATGAATATAAATTAATTGAACCTGCACCACCCATACCACTATGGTTAGAGCAGTAATAATAAAGTGTTGATGTAGCTCCTGCTATACCTAAAGTTTCAGGTGTAATTTCTATAGTTGTAGAAGCACCTGCACTACCTGGTGTACCTGCAGTTGTAACGTTTGTTGTAAACTCTGAGCTACCTGAGTTATCTGCAGTTAATGAAAACTTAAAGGTGTGTCCTGACATTGAGCTGTCAGATGTATCAAACTTATATTTAAAACCTATCTTGAATATAAAATTAGATGACCTAGTTCCTGCACCTGTATCTGTTCCTGATAAAAAGTAAAATACATTTTGTGAACCTGAGCCATCATCAGCTACTTTAACTGTTATAGGTACTGTAAGTGTAACTGCACCTGCTGATATATTGTCTATCTGTGTTTGTATTGCAGAAGATACGCCATCTAAGTAACCAAACTCTGTATTAGATACATTTCCGTTGTGTATTTTAGAGGCATCTATAGCAGCACTTGAATTTACGTCTGCGTTTACAATGACACCACTAGCAATACTTGTAGCTACATCCTGTGTAGTACTACTAATAGTTCCTGTTACATCTCCTGTAAGTGCTACATCATTTAATCGTAAGTGTAAATCTTCAAACATTTGACCAACAACTGCCATACGTACAGTAGTTCCGTCTGTGTGTGTAGGCTTATTTGTGCCGTGTCTGTTTTCAACATCTCTAGTCATTGCTGTAACATTAACTCCTGATGCTGCTGTAACTAATACAACTTCTCTAGATGATGTTTCATCAGGGTCTATTACTAAATAATATGGTGCAGCTATTCCTGTTGTTCCATTGGTTGTAGGAGCTGCAGTTAACGTCATTGTAGATTGTCCTGGATTACCACCAGGCAAAATACCATTTAATGTTGTTTCAAAAAAGTTACTATACGTTGCAGTCTGTGCTACTCCCATTACGCTCCGAACCTCATAATTCCTAACTGATTAATACCAAATACGTTGGTACTTGTGACATCAGTAATAGTTGATTGCCTAGTACCACGCACCGTTATTATAGCATACTGTGTAACACTTCCTCTTTCAACATTAGAATTTATAGGATAGCTAATTCTTTCTATTACACCTCTTATAATTTCTGCAGGGTCAAACAATTCTAAAGTAACAGAATCACCTTCTTTATTACGTAACTCTCCATATATTGTTTCACCTAAACCTTTTACCTTTATAGGTTTTCTACCAGGTCTTTCTACTCTATCAGATATATTTACAGGTATTTGTGCTACTACAAGTTCAGGTCTTGCCAGTGCTCTAAACTGTACTGACTTGACTTTAGGTGTATCTACACCTGCTAATGATTTTAAAATTACTTTACCTACTATATATCTAGATACTTCGTTTAACTGTTTCTCAACATCTCCTGAACCTGTTGTCTGAACAATAGCTTCATTAAAGCTAGAGTGACTAGGGTTGTCTAATGCTTCAAACTTAGTTGAATAGAACAACTCTACAGATGTGCTACCAGGCAAAGTACTTGTAGATAACTCTGCACCTACGAACTGTTTAGATTCAGCAGTAAAGAAATCTGCTGCAGATAACAATACATAACCTTCTGTTTCATATGTAGATGTTTCTAGGTATACATCATCTCCTGCTAAAACTACCATAAACTTACTGTCTACTTGTGTTATACCAGTTACAAATGCTCCTGCTCCCATCTTTATGTCTCTAGCAAAACCTGCTGTTGGTAAGTAGTATCTCCATAGATAGCTTTCGCTACCACTTTCTTTGATACCACAATACACACTATCTCTTGATACAAACATAAATTTAGGTGTAGTGTCTTGTCCTGTTACATCCCACTCTTTAATTAATTGTCTTTGTGAAATAACATATAAATCATCTGCTACTGCTAGTGATGCTCTGTAAAATCTACCTATTGTTGTAGCTCTTTCTACTGTTCCGAAAAATACAATCCCCTCTGTTGCAGCTATAGAATGTACTTCTTCAAATGGTATATTAGTTTGACCTTTCAATGTCATAGTTCCACTTATATCTTTTATAGAAAAAATATCTCCACTTGTAGACGCAGCTAATACAACTGAACCTGCATCAACTACTTGTGTTATGCTATAACTTCTATCAAATGTAAGTAGAGCAGTAGCTTCTGTTAAAGCACTGCTACCCCAAGATTGTCCTATGGGACTTATACCCCAAAGGTATGCTACGGAACCATCATCTCCTGTTATAAATAATTGATTCTTAGCAAACCATACACCTGTTAAAGCATTAGATGTTTGGTCTGTTGTTCTAGTTACCCAAGAGCTACCTGTCCACTCAATTAGTTGTGAAGAGGATGTACCATTAGCAGTAGTTACAAATAATCTATCACCTACTGCAGCTATACCTGTAATTGTAGAGGAACCTGTAGTTGATACTCCTGAGGTAGATGCAGCTATTTCAGTCCAACTTGTACCTGATAAATCATACTTATGTATAGTTGTACCATCTGTAACATATACATCACCATTAGTAAGCTGTGCTATATAGTTATTGCTACCACTAAAGTTTTGACTTTGTGTAGTAGTTGTATTTAGTAGTTTAACATTATAAGAAGATTCATCATCTGCGTGAAATACATCTACACCTTTGCTGTCAAAAAATCTTGTAGAATCTTTTGGTGTTCCATCTTGTCTATGTGCAGTATCTAATCCTTGACCACCTGCAAAATTATTTCTTGAATATATACGACCTAAGTTAGATGTAAAGTCTTCAGGATTTTGTTTCAGATTTATTTGTCCTTCTTGTACATCTGATGACTGTATAGTCATATCTCTGCCTGGACCTACTGCAGAACGTAACAGTATGTCATCAATTCTTACATCATACCCATATCTTTTTGGGTTAGATATATTTACAGTTGATGCAACCCTAGGCATTATCCGTAACTTATAGAGTTAATTGATACTGGTTCGGGATACCTAGCTCTTAAATCTTTTCTAGCTTGTTGTATTAAAGCTCGTTGATATGCTAATAATGAGTTTCTTATTCTTGATGCAGATTCTACTGGGAAGTTAGTTACTCCCATTTGGTCAGATATATAATCAGCAGTAGCAGTAGGTATATCTCTACCTGACATAAGTTGTGCAGCTACACCTGTCATAATGATTGGTTCGTATTCTGTTTCTAAACCTATTTGTGAAAGAGTAGTATCTTCTATATCTCCATCACTATCATAATCTCTTACGTCTAAGAACTTCTTTTTAAATGTAATGTAAACAACGTGTCCTGACGCTATATTATATGTTTGCACAGCGTGTACTACATTTGGACCATTGTTGTATGTTTTAGTTCTTGATGTTCCTGCATTATCTACATAAGTAAAAGGGTTAGGTAAATCTATTAGTTCTACTTGTACCCCTCTGTACTGTATGCCTGTTGAATCTGAACCTGCAGAAAAATCTGTATACTGTGATATAGCTTTTAATGGTGCTACTAAATAATTATTATTATCTTGGTCTGTACCGTGAGCACCAAGTATTGTGTAGCCTGTTGCTGCATTAACTGATACAGTTTCTACTGCAAATAATGTAGGATACAAGTTATGTATTTGGTCTGATATAGCATCAAACACATTCTTTCTAGGAAATACTGGAGCTATTTTAATTATAGAATCTGCTAAATGTTGTACAGCAGTAGTACCTCTTGCACCTCTAGTTACTGTCAATGTATTAGTAACTGCATTTAGGTCTGTGCATATCATAAGCTCTTGACCTATTTCAATGATAGCTCCTGCATCCATAGCATCTTCTTCTTCTATAGATAACAAGTCACCATTAAAATTAAGAGTTGTTGCACTAGCACTTATTGTCGAACCTAAAGTTGTGTAACTTGTAAGGTCGTCCATTGGTTCTAGATATTCTCTATAGGTCCTATCTATTAGGTCTCCAATAGTTGCACTCATTGGACCTCCTAGGCTGTTCTAAATATTAGTTTAATATCTCTATCTGCTGCTTCTGTGCTTCCTGATGTTAATCTAATAAAACCACTAGAAGCAAAAGCCCAACCACTAGGGTCAACTCTAACAACGTTTCCTGCTGATACGGTATAACTTACCTCTGTTCCATTTGTTTCTACAACATCATAAAAGTTTGTTCCGTCTACAGAAAAGTCAAAAGTAATTGCAGTACCAGTCATTGCTGCAGGAAATACAATGGCAGTCAATAACATACCATCTGTGTTTACACTACTTGACTGAGTTCCATTTGCAGATACATCTATTGTTACTTCTTTAACGTTAAATTTGTACATATCTTCCTTACTATAGCAGAAGATAAGGGTGGAGGTGGAGTTCCACCCTAATCTTCAAATCAATTACTACGGAGTAGCAATTTCATCTATGTGCAAATGATATTGTGGAGGACCGAAGTCGATTCCCATTTCCATATAGATTGCTTTTGCAACTCTTGCATAATCTTGTTGGTCAACGTCTCTCACGAAAACAGTTCCTTTACCAGGAATGTTTGTGAAGATAGGACTTACATAAGCCATATCAACAATGAAAGCATCATTGCTTCCCAAGATATTTGAGTCTAATACCATCATTCCGATAGAACCAAATGGTGTTACGACAGTATCAATGTCAATACCACCAACGTTTCTATCACGTTGAACGACAGAAGCAGTTGTACCACCTGATTGTGGTGAATATAACTGCTTGTTAAGTTCTAGTAAGTTAGCAGAGTTAACCAAAAGAACAGGGTTTTTAACTGGAGCTGAAGCATCATAAAGTTTTTTTAATGACGCTGCGACTGCATCCCAGTCTAGTTTTTTAGCAGTACCACCTGTAGCTTCTGTGGATGTGTTGAAATATTTGTTACCACCATTCAACGCACAGTGAGCTGCCAAGCCTCTAAATGTTCTGTTGTCTCCAACAGGGTTTGAAGCGTGTGTACCGTCAGCGAATGTACCGTTGACCATAAACCACTCTACTTCTCTAGCAATTTTTTCAAGAGCTAGTTCCATTTGTTCTGCTAGTTCATCTGTTATTGGGTTACCTCCGAATAGAGCTAACTTGTCAGCAGCAGTAAGTGTTCCATCACCATCTGATGTACTATATCCTGCTGCACCTAAATCAAACGCATTTTGTTGATTATAGGCAGCCATACTTGTGTATGACATTTTCACACCTTTGTGAAATATCTGCGTTACTTGAGTGTAAGCACCTCTGTTACGACCAAGGTATTCTGTTGGTTGTCCACCCTCAGTACCTTCGGTAGCAGCACCAGAGACTGTTGCATTGTCTGCAGTTTGGAATTGGAAGAAAGTTGATTGTATAACTTTTCCGCCACCGCTTAACCCACCAATAGCAGATAAGAAAGGTGTTCTTTGACCTCCAACTCTAAATAATTCTCCTTGAAAATTATTTATGTCGGAAGCGTAAATTGGGTCAGGGGTTGTAATTGGTCCCATAATTTATCTCCTTAAGATTTCTTATCCTGGTCCATCATTGCAAGTTTTGCAGCGATAGACTGTTTGGTTGTTGTGTTTGGAGAGTTAACATACTCTTTAAACTCACCCATAAGATTCATAGGTTTATTGTCTACTCCAACCTTTTGTAATTGCTCTACACGTGACTGAGCTTGAACAACATTACCAGTGGTATCAGGTTCAGTTTTAGCATCAATAGCACCAACCTCACCAAACTCCTCTTGTACAAAAGCAGCAATAGCTTCGCTATTTACTTCGCCATCATACAATTTAGTTACAGCTTTTCCAATACCTTTGTCAGCTTCTAACCCTAATGAGTTTAATGCAGAGTTCATAACGTTCTGCTTGTAGGCTTTATTTTCAGCTTTGAGTTTTTTATATTCTTCTCTTAGCTCTTTAATACCGCCTTCATCAGGTGTATCTGTATTTGTTTGTTCTATATTTTCCATATATTATTCTCCATTTTCTCTAGCATATAAAAAATCCCATAACAATAATCGCTAGGTAATTAAAGGGATGTCGTAAGGGTTTGTGAACAACAAAGAGAATACCTTAGAAATTCTCTCGAATACGACCCTATATTTAGAGTGCCGAACTCGACAGGCACTATATATAGTGTACTATGCTTCTGTTAAACCTGCAACTTCTCCACCCTGAGTTTGAGCGGCTCCTGCCTGTGCAGTACTTATTGCTTTATTTTGATTGAGTATACGTTCCTGTTCTCTTTGAGCAGCAGGGTCTTGTTGAACTTCTGTATTAATAATATCTTGTAAGTTAATTTCATTAGGTCTTCCTTGAACCATTCTTAATCTATTTAACTGTTGTATATAATCACTAGCTCTTGCAAATAATCTTTGTCCACCTGATTGTGTAATTCCTGCTTGTATTAATCTTTGTGCTTGTTCTGTAGTTAAATCTAGATTTCTTAATGCAGCTTCAGCACCTAATTGTGATTGTGATATCTGATTCTGTAATATGCTTATAGATATATCAGGGTCTAATGATGCAGCAAATACTGCGTTATCTGTTAAGTCTATTTGAAAATTTGCAGAGTAATAGTCTTTAATTTCTTGTGCTATAGGGTTGTCTGTAAATGCAGTTCTAGCACTTTCTATTCTTGTTCTAAATTCTGATACACTTACATCACCTGCTATAAGGGATGACACTTTACCTGCTTCTTCAAACACTAAAGGATTCAAGTCATTCTCTAAAAGTATTCTGTAATAACCTTCTCTAACTTGTTCATACTGTGCTTCATTCATTCTTAGAGAACCATCAACTCTTTTAATTCCTGGATAGTACAATGCATACTCTTCTGTATTTCTTACAGCACCTAAAGCAAATTCAGCATTACCTGTTTCTATATATGAATCTACATAGGATTGTAGTAAGCCACCTTTACCTGCTAACCAAGGAACTATGTCTTCTATTTGTTTTGGGGTAGGTACAAACGTAGGCTCGTCTTCTCTATCTTGTCTTCCTATACTTGATATTGTTTCATTTAATTTTGTAAAGAAAGAACTTAAATCATCTGTAGGTGAAGCATCTCCTTCATCCATATCAGTACCACTTGTAGTACCAGTACCACCATAACTTTCGTTTGTAAACAAGTTTTCTGCTATTGCAACTCCACCACCACTTAATGCTTCTGAGAGTTCTTCAGCAGTTGTAGCTGTTATGTATTCATCATTTTTAAATACGTAAACAACATTGTTATCGTTCTCATCTGTATATAACATACTTTGATTAATACTATTTTCCGCAAGTATTTCATTAGTTATTTCTGACATACTATCCTTGTCCAGTTATTGTTGGAGACAAATATATTTGTCCTAATCCTTGACCTTTTAATCCTTGTGCCATTTTAGTTAATGCACCATCATCTCCTACTTCTAAGAAGTGTGATATGATTGCTTTTCTTTGTTCTGATGGGTCATCCATTTGAAACAAGTTATATACTAAATCTTTATCTCTACCTGCTTCATCTAAGTTACCATACTTATTTGACATAGTTCTAACTCCAATAATTGAAGTGTTATAATCTCTACCTTTATATTTATCTGAAACATTTTCATCCCATACTTCTTGTAACTTAGAATCTAATAACGCTTGTCCATTAGTAGTAGCTAATACATTACTAAAAAAGTTATAGTCTTCTTCTTTAAACAGTGATGCTAAATCCATACCTAACTTAGCTTCTGCTTGGTCTTTAGCTCTTTGTATAAAAGCTAAACTCTCAGGCATCTCTAACTGTTTATCTTTTATAAACTCTTGTATTTCATCATTTCTAAATCCTGGTAGTTCAGGAAAAAGTATTAATCTAAACTGTTCTGATAAATCATCTTTACTTAAAATACCTTTAAGTCTCATATCATAAAGTTTGTTTATTAAATCTTGTGGTATGTCATACTGACCATACTTACTTATCAATCCTGCAACTTCTATTTTTGTTCTATCTTGAAGTCTTCTTAATGTAGCATTAGCTTCTCTGTCTGAACCTAGTGCTACTGCTCTAAAGTATTCTAACTGGTCTGCATTAAGTGCAGCTATAGTAGGACTTACATACGCATAATCTTCATAAGTTAATGGTGTTCCTTCAAATATACTTTCTAAAAATAATCCAAGTACAGCAAACTCTCCACTGTCTTCTTGTGTTACGAGGTATGGATTTAAGTCTGCTTCTTTTTTTATTGATGATATAAGTACATCTATAGGATTTAATCCTGCAAGATTAGACTGAACTTCTTCTATGCTACCAAAACTTATTGCAGTATTAGCTATTTCTTCTGCACTTCCTGGGTCTACATTTAGTTTATAATTAGATTCTGACAAATAATATACAGTTACATCTTCTTCTAATCCATCTACTTGGTCTGCTTTTAGTGTATAAAAGAAATAGTATTGCCCATCCTCACCCATTCTAATCATATCAGGAGTAGGTACTGTATCCTCTAATGCGGGAGCAGTCTCTGAATTTATAATCATATCCATATCATATTCTAAATTGGTTCTATCGTCTGTATGTTCAGGTACGTGTGACATTATCTAGCCTTCATCTTTCCTAATTGTCCAACAAAGTTCATTATAACAGCATCTATTTGTCCATAGTTTGAACGAACATCTAAAGGTATTTCTTGTATATTCATACCTACTTGATTTGCTAAATATAATTGAGATTGTCTAATTGTTTCTAAATTTGTAGGGTCAGTAGGGTTCATCATTTTAGCTATCTTTTCAGTAGCTCTATTAAATTTTGCTATCTCTCTTTCAGAATAACCTTTTTCTCTACGCTCTTGTCCTAAGCCGCCTTGTTCTATTTCAGGAGTTCTACCTGTATATTCTGCTTCTGACGTATAGACAGGTGTCCTTCTTGTATACGGTGATTTAGGTGTAAATACTGGAGTTCTACCTTCTAGTGGTCCTATTGGTTCTGAAGAAGAATCTTCAATAGTAGGTTCATTGTTATTTGTTTCCATACCTAGAGTATAGTATGCATCAACGTAAGAGTTTATACCTGCAACAACATCTGATTTTTTTTCATCAGGATTGTTACCTCTACCTGCAGGCATTTGACCACTAAGATATGGTAATACATAATCTGTGTATGCTTCCCATATACCAAATGGGTCATTGTTAGCAGCAGTTACCATACCAAACTGACTACTTCCATCTTCTAAATCTTCTCTGACAACTTTTAAGTAATGTACTGCAAACTCTGCATTGTACTGTGGGTCTTTTAATTTATCTTCAAATTCTTCTAATGTAATATCTTTTCCTGCAAAACTACTTAAAGTATTATCAGGCTTACCGTTTTTAAAATGTTGGTCTGCATTAATTTGAAATAATCCTATTGATGTTGTATCTTGATTTTCTGCACCTGCTTCTAAGTTTGATTCATAAAAAGATATCATAACTAATGTAGGTATGTCTTCTGTATTAGCTCCTGCGTTTTGTAATAGCTCTACAAGTTGTTTGGCAGATACCTTTGCCATTATATTCCTGAACCTAAGTTTCTTAGACTGTTAGCACTTCTAAAGAAGTTAGCTGTAGCTGCATCATACTTTGCCTGGTTATTGGCTAAATCTTTTTCATCTCCGTATATTTTATCTACAGCTCTACCCAGTCTTGACTGGAACATTGAATTAAATCTGTCTCCCATACCACTAAGTGCAAAAGCATCTTGAGTACCTCCTGCCCAACTAGCAGGTCCTAGTCCTGCATC